>Ga0255758_10001350_pt1 | contig 25011 bp, 25 predicted proteins | sample 011ome_24_FD_179958 | JGI IMG/M metagenome (GOLD analysis project Ga0255758, IMG submission 179958) | Coastal salt marsh microbial communities from the Groves Creek Marsh, Skidaway Island, Georgia - 011513CT metaG (version 2) | ecosystem: Environmental > Aquatic > Marine > Intertidal zone >...
CTGGTAATTTAAAGAAGTGGAAAGAAGAAACAAATTATTTAGATGATCCTCTATTTTTTATGGAGAGTATCCCATCAAGAGAAACCCGTTGGTTTATAGAAAAAATACTTACAAAGTATTGGATTTATCAAAATAAGAGTGAAAAAAACATGGCTACATTAAAAATGCTAGCTAATGGGAAAGATCCACTTTATTAATTCATTGTGACTATAGATACATCATTAGAATTTATTCCCATCAACATCGCTGTTTTAACTATATCAGATACAAGAACTGCTGAAACAGATACATCAGGAGCACTTTTGCAAGAGCGTATCAATAGCGCCGGTCATACATGTATAAAAAAAATGATTATTCCCGATGATGTTCAACAAATAAAAGATACATTGCAAAATTTATCACAAGAAAAAGAAATTGACTGCATAATCACTACTGGAGGCACTGGCTTAACGGGAAGAGATACAACCCCTGAAGCTGTAATGGAAATATCGAATAAAACTATTGAGGGCTTTGGTGAACTTTTTCGTCAAATTAGTTTTACTAAAATTGGCACTTCAGCAATTCAATCACGCGCACTTGCTGCTCTTATAAATACTACCTACGTTTTTTGTTTACCTGGATCTAAAGGAGCATGTAAAGATGGTTGGGACGAAATATTACAATACCAATTAGATGCCAGACATCGTCCGTGTAATTTTGTAGAAATTATGCCACGACTAAGTGAAAAATAAGTGCCGGATTTTTCTATTGAGAAAGAGTTACAGAGTCCTGTCATAGGACTGGATGAAGTTGGCAGAGGTCCGCTTGCAGGACCAGTAATTAGCTGCGGTTGCTATTTTAAAAATTACACGATCCAAGAAGATTTTTATAAATTAATTGGGGACTCTAAAAAACTATCTGAAAAAAAAAGGAAGGTTTCGTTTGAATTTCTTCAAAATCTAAAAAAGGAAGGAATTATTGATTATCATTTGGGTATCGCAAATGTTGAAGAAATTGATGCACTCAATATTTTAGAAGCAACAAAATTATCAATGAAAAGAGTGGTCGATAAGTTTGATTTAAAAAATGCTCACTTAATAATTGATGGGAATTTTTCATTAAACTATAAATCATATAAAGAAAATTCTATTATCAAAGGTGATGATAAATCATTATCGATTGCTGCGGCATCAATCATTGCAAAAGTTCACCGAGATAGACTTATGAAAAAACTATCCATAAGACATCAGCATTTTGGTTGGGAAAAAAACGCAGGGTATGGAACTAAGTTACATATTGAAAATATTTACCGCTTAGGCCCAACAAGACATCATAGAAAAACTTTTGAGCCAATTAAGTCACTTATCCATAGCTAAAGATTCTCCCTGTTGATAACTCCGTTGACGAGATTCCGTTTCTCCTTAAAGATTCTTTTTAGATGTTTAAGAAAAATTCCATTACACAAGGTGATAGTCTCGAATTGCTAAAAAAAATTCCTGACAAGTCTATTGATCTCGTATTTGCCGATCCACCCTACAATCTGCAATTAAAAGACACTCTATACCGACCAGATCAAACAACCGTAGAAGCTGTGACTAATGACTGGGATAAATTTGATACCTATCAAGCTTACGATGAATTTTGTTTAATTTGGTTAAAAGAATGTAAAAGAGTATTAAAAGATGGAGGTGCACTTTGGGTGATTGGCAGCTATCACAACATCCTACGTCTAGGTACGTCTATTCAAAATCTTGGCTTTTGGATTTTGAACGATATTATTTGGCATAAGACAAATCCCATGCCTAATTTTAGAGGTACTCGTTTTACTAACGCCCATGAAACATTATTATGGTGCACTACTTCAAGGAAAGCAAAATATACGTTTAACTACCAAAACCTAAAAGAACTGAATGAAGGTAAGCAAATGCGAAGTGATTGGCACATTCCTATCTGTGCTGGAAAAGAAAGATTGCGAGAAGATAATAACCAACGCTCTCATCCGACCCAAAAACCTGAGGCTCTTCTCTATCGCATCATGGTATCATCAACTAACACAGGCGATACAGTGCTTGATCCTTTTCTAGGTTCAGGAACAACTGCAGTGATGGCAAAAAAACTACAACGTAATTTTATCGGTTTTGAACAAGATCCAGACTATATTAAACTAGCAAAGAAAAGACTTAAAAATACAGAACCTCTATCAAATGAAGTTGTAACAATGACAAAAAGTAGAAAAGATTTACCTAAAGTGCCTTTTGGAGAATTAGTAGAACAAGGAATTATTCCTCCAGGAGCCGTACTTACAGATAAAAAAGAGCGATTTAAAGCAACAGTAAGTATTGATGGTTCACTAAAAATAAAAAATTTATCTGGATCTATTCACCAATTAGGAGCAAAAGTGCAAGGACTGCCAAGTTGCAACGGATGGGACTTTTGGCATGTAAAAAATAAATCTAAATCTACTTTACTAGATGAATTAAGAACAGATTATAGAAATAAAAAATTAAATTAAAAATTACAGTTCAACATTGGTTTCAAGAAATTCTAGAATAAGATTAGTACCGCCCAATACAGCTTGAAATAATTCCCATGCCTGCTTATCATCGGATTCTTTGAAATAATCATAATGGCATTGTTGATTCTTAGCTTTCTCTTTATTATCAGTTTTAGTAATTAAACTCAGCCAGCCCCATTTACTTAGTAACTTTACATCATCAGCATCTTCTCCTAATCCACATTTTTTCTGAAGAGAATCACTATGTCGCCTAAGAGGCTCTAATGTAGGATCATCTAGATGGATCACCAATATTTGATCTGAAGTGTCACCCTGTTTATAAACTAATGTGTTGAACCCATAAGTTAGACGACTTTGTCCTTTATTTTTAATTAGGTTAGAATTAATGAAAGCTTTATGAAGTTGCCAAGGGTGAAGATATTTTTTATCACGCTCTAATGTGTAACCATTTGGACCTAAAATCAAATAATCTATTTCGTCTATTTTTAAATTGAATGTTTCTCCTTCATATTCAAAAATTGGTATTTCTCTAACTATTTCTGAATTATTCTTTTCTAATTCTTTAAGACCTATAAGCTCAATTTTAATTAAATCCCCCTCTTCCCAAACACCAGAGATTTCACCACTACTAACGTTACCTTCTAGGAAGGTAAAATAGCTTCTACCCGGCTCAAATAAATCAAGATCTCCTTTAATTTCTAAATGACCATCAGATTTCAGAGTAACCTCTAAATTCTCCCTAAGTTCTGCAGAGGGTTGAAAGTTTTTTACTCCTTCAAATTTACCAATACAATTTTCAATAACTAATTTTTCAGATCCTTGAATTTCAGGATCATAACCGCCATTAATGTTATGGATAATCCAAGTAACTTTATACTCTGCATTTAATTCGCTATCTGCACATTTTTTGGTTTCTTTATTTGCTTCAATATTTGCTATTTTATTTTTATCTAACCAAATATTTGAATTCTCTGACATAATATTAGCATTAAATATTTCAAAAGGCTGAATATGAAGATATTGACTTAAAAACGGATGTACTTTGATCTCTTCAAGAGAACTTTTATCCTCTATCCACTCAGGATGTTTTTCAGAAACAAATCTTATAGACCAATTAATATAAATCTCATCAGTCGGGACGACGATTCTAGCTTTATTTCCACGAACTTGATTATCTTGAATTATTTCATCAACTTCATTTGCTTTAACACCAAATTCAAGGGCAAAAAATTCCCTGTGTGTCTTGTATGGTTTAATTCCACATGAGTTAGCTCCAAAACCTTTTTTAGCAATATGATTTGAGATTGTGATATCTTCGTATTGTTTAAACAACATTTCATATGCTTCAGCTACTGTCTTTCCGTGCCGCGTTTTGTAATCCAACAAATTAAATCCTGCTAATTGCAACATTTCTAAATTGAGTGAAAATAACTTACTGGTATCCCAAGTATATCCTAGAGCTTTACATCCTTTAGCTGATAGAGGCACAAAATAACCTTCTTCCTCAATCATGCTTAGAGTGTAATCTAAATCCCAAAGACCCTTTGCCCATAGTTCCTCATCTTGCATAATAATTGCTAAAGCTAATTCAGCTGGGGCTGCTCTTAATCGCACACTTCCACAATTATTCGTACTATGTTTTTGACGCCAAAAATTCATAGGGTCGGTAATGTTACATTTAATCCGACCATCTCCATCTCTGTCAAAGCGCTCTATCATGGCTTTCTTTTTGAGATATTGCTGAATAATAGCGTTTTCTTTATCAGTGTAGTTTAGCGCTTCAATATTTGCGGCATAAAAAATGATCATTGGAGATAAAACCCCCCACATTTGATAATCACGTGGATTAAAATCTTTAGAACCTGAGTCTTTGTAAGTCCACTTATCATCCTGAGAATTAGCTATTCTTAAAAGGAGCTTTCTATAAGTTTTAATTCCATCATCAAAATTAACAACAGCATTATTCATTAAGTCAGTTAAACAATTAATAAAATTGTCAAACTCAGGTTTAGGAGTGGTTGGTACTTTAAAGTCTGCAATAATATCCATGCAGAGATCTTTAGTTAAAATTTTACCTGTGTGACTTTCTTGTTTCCACATGTTGTCTGTAAAAGAATAATCATTTGCAAGAATATTTGTTCGGTAATTCTTATATCGCTCATAATCTTTTATAATTCTATTATCTTGAGGTAGAGGAACTTTTAAGAGCGCACTTTGTTTGACATGATCATCAAGCATCTTTTGTGCTTCTTCAGCTAATATTACTTGTCCTAATACTGAAGATGAAAAACTGTAGACAGTAAATAATAATATAAAGAAAATTTTTGGCATTAAGAATTTAATTTTATCTTTTTAAAAAAAAATAAAAAGTATTTAATTATAAAATTTTTTTTAAAAAAAAATTATACATATAATCCAGCTACATACCCTGAAGACCAGGCCCATTGAAAATTGTATCCACCCAGATGACCCGTAACATCTACTACTTCTCCAATAAAATACAAACCTTCATTCTTTTTAGACATCATTGTTTTAGATGACAGTTCATTCGTATCCACCCCACCTAATGTTACCTCTGCCGTTCTGTAACCTTCTGTGCCTGTTGGTTTTACTGTCCATGCATTAATAAACTCACTAATTAAAGTAATTAATTTCTTCGACATATCAGCTATTCTGCCTGAAATTTGTAATTGATTACAAATCATGGTTGCTAATCGTTTTGGGAGTAGCTCACTTAAGATAGAATTTATATCTTGTTTCGGATTTGTTTGTTTTTTTTCTTCTAAAAATGAAAATATATTTTTACTTGGCGATAAATTTATTTGTATATGATCTCCTAACTTCCAATAAGAGGATATTTGTAAAATTGACGGACCACTTAAACCTCGGTGGGTAAATAACATTCCCTCCTCAAATTGTGTTTTTTTATAGGATACTTGTGATTCAACTGACAATCCTGATAATTCTTTACATTCTTTTAAGATGTCGTCTCCAAATGTTAAGGGAACAAGCGCAGGGAGTGTTTCAATGATATTTAATCCAAATTGCCTAGCAATATCATATCCAAATTTACTCGCCCCTATTTTTGGAATAGATAAACCGCCAGTTGCAATTACAAGAGACTCACTTTCATAAATTGTTGAGGCCGTTTTGGTAATGTAATGATCAGATTTTTGTACTGAGTCCACAACTGTATTGTTTAAGAGCAAAACGTTTGCTTTATCACATTCCACTTTAAGCATATCAATAATCTGTTGCGCACTATGATCACAAAATAATTGCCCTAGTTTTTTTTCATGAAATGATATTTGGTGACTTTGTATAAGTTCAATAAAATTTTGATGAGTATATTGATTTAAAGCTGAGATCATAAAATTTGGATTAGAGGAAATAAATTTTTTATGATCGGTATAGATATTAGTAAAGTTACATCTCCCACCTCCCGATATTCTTATTTTTTCCCCAATTTTTTTAGCATGATCCAGGAGCACAACTTTTCTTCCTCTTTTTCCAGCTTGAATAGCACACATCATTCCTGCTGCTCCCGCACCTATAATGACAACATCGCATTTATGATTCATTGAAATTTTATTAATCGTTATTTTTTTAAAATATCAGATATTGATACACTCCAACTATCATCAATATGCTTTTCCCAATACAATTTATGGAGTTGTCTCGTAATTTTACCAACATTACCTAAGGCTATTTGTTTCCCACTGACTTTGGTAATTGGCATTATTCCTCCTGCAGTTGATGTCGCGAATAATTCATCCGCATTATACAATTCCTCAACTGAAATTGGTTTTTTGTTTATTGGTAAATTTAATTCTTTTGCTAAATCAAAAACTGATTGTCTTGTAATGCCCTCTAATACGCCATGATCAGGAGTAAAAATACCTGAATGATTAACACAAAATAAATTAAAGCCTGGACCTTCTGTAATATTGTTATGTTCATCAACTAAAATTGCTGTGTCATTTCCTTTTTCATAAGCATTTAACATTCCAGTTACTAAATCCATCCAATGATAATTTTTGATAGTGGGATCAACAGAACTTGGAGGAATTCTTTTAATATCAGTCAACAACACATCTAACCCTTTTTCAAAATCTTCCTGTTTTAGTATCCATCCAAAAGGAACAGCAAAAGCCATCACGTTTGGCGTTGCTTGCCTGGGATCTCTGACAAAATTTGGGGACATTCCTCTTGTTTGAATCATTTCCACATAAGCATTTTCTAATTGACCTTTTTCAACACAGCCCGCTAAAATTTTTTTTAACTCATCACGATCCATTTGACATGGCATACGCAATTTTTTAGTCGATTCAAAAAAACGATCGAGGTGTTTATCCAATTGGAAAAAGCGCCCTTTCCAAACATGAACAACATCATACGTTGCATCAGAACGAAGAAAACCCCAATCCAAAATAGATATTTTTGCTTCAGCCAGTTTTACAAATTCACCATTTATCCATGCATATCCCTGAGGAAAAAATTTATTCATATTTAAAATATAATTAACATTAAAAATTTTTAAAATTAAATTTACTTTCTAAAACTTCAAAGTAAAAATCGATTATAAAAAATGATAGCAAAACAATTATTCCAATAAAAATAATCAAAATAAAATAATTTTTCATAATTAACTCAGTGCTCATTTACATAGCTATTTCAAGAATTTTTTTCATTACTGTTGGTAATTGGGATGAATTATATTTAGATATGTTAAGCCATTTGTGGTTTGAAATTTTATTTTTCTGAATTTCTGCATAAAATATCTCAGCACTTAAGTTGAAATGACTAAAAGAATACAGCAAAGATCCTTTTTTTTTCAATTTTGATTTTAAATTTTTTACCAAACTATCTGTCTTTAATAAATTTCTTTTCTCTTCCCAAGTATCATTTGGGACTTCAAGCATTGACGCTAACATCCCTTTTGAAGAGCGTGTTCTTACCAAAATTTCTTTTTTTTCATTCATCAAGACATATGCCCTAGTAAATTTTTTTGGTTTTATTTTTTGTTTTTTTAATTTTACAGGAATAGTGTTTTGAATTTTCAACTCATATGCCAAACAATATTTTTGAATACGACATATTGAACAATTAGGATTTCTTGGGGTGCAAATGAGTGAACCATAATCCATAAAAGATTGAATTAAGTTTGAGGCTTTTTGTGAAGAACAAAAATACTCTGAACGCTCTAAAAGTTGTTTTTTAATTTTTACTAAAGGCTGTTTCAAGGCATATAAACGAGCAAATATTCTCTCAATATTTGCATCAAGAGGCATGACGGATTGATTGTATCCAATACCCATGATTGCCTTTGCGGTATAATCTCCAATTCCTGGCAAGGAAATAAGTTGGTCGTATTCTTTAGGTATTTTAGAATCAAAATTTTTATCAATTATTTTAGCCGCTTTTAAGAGATTGCGAGCTCTGGAATAGTAACCTAATCCAGACCAAAATTTTAAAATTGTGGGTTCAGTGGTTTTGGCTAGATCTTTTAACGTAGGCCATGTTTTAATGAATTCCTCAAATCTTATCTTTACGGTAGAAACTGTTGTCTGCTGCAACATATATTCACTAACAAAGACATAGTAAGGATTAGGTAATCTATTTTTTTGGAGTAATCGCCAAGGAAGATCCCTCTTTGATTTAGTATACCAAGTAAGTAACTTTGAAATTATGTGTTTTTCCATCGGTATCTTATTGCTTTCACAGTTTGGTTGTATACATTTATATATAGCAATGAAATATAAGAATACTGAAACAAAAAGAACCTATGTGCCAAAAAAAATTGGAGATACGTTATCAAAAATTAACAAAAACTATTCAAGTAAATTTGGTAAAATAGAATTTTTAATTCTCAGCAAATGGACTCAAATTGTGGGAAGCTTTTTTGCAGATCATTCAGAACCAGATAAAATTTCTCGTATCACTGAGGAATTTAATGAATTTGATGAGCCTATATATAAGAATTTTCTTCATGTCAGAGTATCACCCGCTGCTGCTGTAGAATTTCAGCACTATAAAGATACAATTATTGATAAAATTAATAGTTTTTTTGGCTATAAAGCTATTGCAGATCTTCGATTACAACAAAATTTTATTCCCGAAAAAAAAACAACGCGGGATATAAATTTATTTGATCAAGATCTAAGTGAAGAAGAAAAAGCATCTATCAAAAGTGAAATTGGCAATATTAAGGATAAAGATTTAGAAAATTCTATTGTTAATTTAGGTGCATCAATTAAGAGAGAGGATAAATTATGAAAAAAATTATATATACAATTTGTTGGATTTTCTTAGCTAGTTTTGCATCACAATCACTTCTGGCAAATGAAATTTCTGGCCTAAAAATAACTGAGAATGATTTTACAATTGGCGATGAAAATGCTCCAATTACAATAATAGAATATGCATCTATGTCATGTTCACATTGTGCTGATTTTCACAACAACACACTTCCAGATCTTAAAACTGAGTACATCGATACCGGTAAAGTGCGTATGGTTTTTCGTGATTATCCTTTCAATTATCCAGCTTTACTAGGAAGCATGATGTTACGTTGTATTCCTGAAGATGTAAAATATGACTATATGAATGCGCTTTATCAATTGCAGGCAACTTGGGTTAATAGAGACCCAAAAGTAAGCAAAAAAGAACTTTATAAGATCATGCAAAGTGGAGGTATGACAAAAGACGAATTTGATGCATGTTATGGCAATCTCGATAATGAAAATCTTATATTAGAAGGTGTCATGGCCGCTCAAAAAGACTTTAATGTTAAATCTACACCAACTTTTGTCATTAATGGGAATCTTGTTGAAGGTAATAAAAATATAAAAGAATTTAGACAAATCATTGATAAAATATTATCAGAATAGTTAATGATTAAATTTAAAAAGCTTAAAGTCAAAGGCTTTAAGTCTTTCGTTGAACCTACTGAAGTCATCATTGAACAAGGCTTAACAGGCATTGTAGGACCTAACGGGTGTGGTAAATCAAATCTGGTTGAGGCTTTTCGTTTTGTTATGGGTGAATTATCACCCAAACAAATGCGGGGAAGTGAGCTAGATGATGTTATTTTTAATGGTACATCAGGACGTCCTAAATGGGATATTGCAGAAGTTACGATTTATCTTGATAATACTGATCGCCAAGCACCAAGCTTATTTAATCAAAACGATGAAATTGAAGTAACAAGACGTATTTGGCGTGGTGAAGGATCTGAATACCGGGTAAATGGAAAAGAAGTACGATTAAAAGATGTCCAGCTATTATTTGCAGATGCCTCAACAGGAGCACGATCAACATCGATGGTTAGTCAAGGAAGAGTTGGCGCTATAATTGCTGCTAAGCCTGAACAAAGAAGAAGTTTATTGGAAGAAGCAGCAGGGATTACTGGTTTGCACTCAAGAAGACATGAGGCAGAGTTACGATTAAATGCAACTGAGACAAATCTTGAGAGAGTAAAAGATTTATTAAAAACTCAAGAAGAGCAGTTAGATGTATTAAAAAAACAATCAAAGCAAGCCGAGCGCTATAAAAATATTCAAAAAGATATTACCAAAGCAAGAGCAGCAGTGTTTTATAAAAAGTGGGAAGTTGAAAAAACAAAATTAGAAGAAGCATCTATTAAAATAAAAAATCAAAACAATCTTGTTTCCGATCAGACACAAGAAGTGGCAAAAGTAAATGTGGAGTATGAAAAAGTTCAAGAGTCTTTGCCAACCATGCGGCTTAAAGAGAGTCAAATAGCATCTGAACTTCAAAAACATACAATTAATTTAGATAATCAAGAAAAAGAAATTGACCGTGCAAATAGTGCTGTTGAAGAAACACAAATTCGTATTCAGCAAATTAAAAATGACATGGATAGAGAGCAATTTTTATTTGATGATGCAAATGAAAATATGGAAAGGGTAAGAGAAGAAAAATCTATTCTTGAAAAACAACAAGGAGATTTATTTTTAGATACTAACGATCAAGATACAGATCCATCAAGTGGCCAAAGAAATAATAATCCAATCATTGATTATTTAGATTTTGAAGATGGTTATGAAAAAGCAGTGGCGGCAGTATTCTCGGATGAATTGATAGCGTCTATCAATGAAGAACAAGCAAGTCATTGGCGTGTTTTAACATACGATCAAAACTCTGTTTTTTCAGATGGAATAAAAAAATTCTCTAACCTTATAAAAGCCCCTGAAAATCTGAAAAAAAAGCTAGATTTTGTTGGTTTAATTGAAGATAAATCTAATATTTTACATCTTCAAGAAAACTTACAACCTGGTCAAATTTTAGTAAGTTTAGAGGGAGAGATATGGAGATGGGATGGTTATGTATCTAAAGGAAAACAAAATTCATCAACAAAAGCAGTTTTAGAACAACTTAAAAATAGAAGGCTTAAACAGCTCTCCAAAGAAGAAAAACAATGGATGGATATTTCATCTAAAGCGGAGCAGCGTATTGCAGAGTTAAAAGAAAGAGAACTGAAACTTAATGATGATCTTGAAGAGTTGCGCTCTATGCCGAATACTATTTCTTCTGAAAAAACGCGATTACAATCTCTGATCAGTGATAACAAGCAAGAGTACGATAAAATTGCAAGCGAACTTCAGCGACAAGAGCAAGCTGCTAATGAAATTAATAAAAAACTAAAATTAGAAGAAGTAAAACTCAATGAATTACGCGAAGAAAAAATACGATTAGAAGGAACAATTGAAACTATTAATGAAACTATTAACCAACTAAGTTCTCAAGTTAAAGAGAGAATAGGGATTGAATTAAATGGTCTTTTTGATCTTGCAGAAATAAATCCAAATAAAGGATTAGGCGAAGTAGATGATTTGGAGAGACGCTTAGAGAGATTAATTGCAGAACAAGAAAGACTAGGTGGGGTAAATTTATTAGCAGAACAAGAGTCACAAGAGCTCGAACAAAAAGTTTCCTCCATCAAAAATGATCAAAGTGATTTATTAGCCGCAATTGCAAAACTTCGTGAAGCAATTGATTCATTAAATACAGAAGGACGTCAACGTTTGTTAGCAGCGTACGGAGTTGTGAATGAAAATTTCCAAAAATTATTTGTGCAATTATTCGGAGGAGGAAAAGCTTATTTAAAGTTTACGGATGAAACAGATCCTCTTCAAGCAGGCTTAGAAATTTATGCAAGCCCTCCAGGAAAAAAACTACAAAATCTTACATTGCTCTCTGGAGGAGAACAGGCCTTAACTGCTTTATCACTTTTATTTGCTGTTTTCTTATCAAACCCTGCACCAATTTGTGTTCTTGACGAGGTTGATGCCCCACTTGATGACACAAATGTCGACCGTTTTTGCAGTCTCGTAGAAGAAATTGCAAAAACTTCTAGCACAAAATTTCTCGTCATTACACATCACCGAATGACAATGGCTAGGGTAAATAGACTCTTTGGAGTGACAATGCCAGAACAAGGTGTTTCCCAACTCGTATCTGTTGATCTTGAGAAAGCAATTGAAATACGCGAACAAGATAGTGAATAATGGTTGATGAGGATAAGCTTAAAGAATTAAAAGACCGAATCGAAACTGCTAAATCATCAAACACTCCCAACACTAAAAAAAATAAAGAAAGTGGGGCTGGATTTGGTTTCAAGATTAGTACAGAAATCATTGCTGCATTAGTTGTAGGCGTAGGGATTGGCCTTATTGTGGATAAATACTTGGGGACTAAACCATTTGGTTTAATTATTTTCTTTATTTTTGGTGCATTAGCTGGATTTTTGAATGTTTATCGTGTAATGCGTCGCATTGAAAAACAATAATAAAATAGTAATCACAAGAACAAATTATGGCAGCTAAAGACAGTCCTCTTAAACAGTTTGAAATAGTACCTTTTTCAAAAACAGAGCTTGGTGGTTACGATATTTCGTTTACTAATTCATCTCTTTCAATGATCATCACTGTTGCTTTTATTACATTATTTCTTACTTTAACTGTAAACCCTAGATCTTTAGTGCCATCAAGAATGCAATTAGTGTCTGAACTAATGTACAATTTCATTGCCAATCTTCTAAGTGATACTGTTGGCGATAATGGAAAAAAATATTTTCCATTTGTTTTTTCTCTATTCATGTTTGTTCTTATTGGAAACATGGTTGGTATGGTTCCTTATCAGTTTACTTTTACTAGTCATATAATTGTTACCTTTGCTCTTGCCGCCATTGTATTTATTGGAACTACGATTTTAGGTTTTGCAAATCACGGTATTAAGTTTTTTAGTTTTTTTTATATTCCCGGTGTACCTTTCTATATGCATCCACTTTTAATTCCTATCGAGGTAATTTCTTATTTATCTCGTCCCATTAGTTTGTCTGTAAGACTGTTTGCTAATATGTTAGCTGGTCATACATTACTCAAAGTCTTTGCTGGTTTCGTAGTTGCGATGCCGTTTTTTACAGGTGTCTTTCCACTTGTATTCATCGTTGCACTAACTGGTTTAGAAATTTTAATCGCATTTTTGCAGGCGTATGTATTTGCCATTTTAACGTGCTTATATATAAACGACGCATATCACTTACACTAAAATCTAGGAGGATTTATGGAAATTGAAGCAGCAAAAGTTATCGGAGCCGGTTTAGCCGTTATTGGTGTTATTGGTTCGGGTATTGGAATTGGAAATATCTTTTCTTCTTTCATACAAGCAGTAGGCAGAAACCCTGCAGCTCGTGGTGAAGTATTCACTATGACAATGTTAGGTTTCGCACTTGTTGAAGCAATCGCACTTTTCGCGCTTGTTATTGCTCTAGTTATTCTATTTGGTTAATTAAGCAAAAAACATGCCTCAATTAAATCCTGAATTTTTTGTTACTCAGCTTTTTTGGCTTGTAGTTACATTTTCATTTCTTCTCGTTTTTTTATGGCGAATTTCATTACCACGCATAGGTAATGTGCTTGAAAAAAGAGAGAGAAAAATAAGTGAAGATTTGACTACGGCCAAAGAATTGCAAAACGAGGCTGAAAAAATTCAAGAGACAATTGAAAGTCAACTAAAACAAGCAAGAACAGATGCTTCTGAAATGATTAAAACTTCATCACTTACTTTGCAGGATAAAGCTCAAATAGAGTTAACAAAACTTGATAAAGAACTTGATGCTAAGATTGAACAATCTTCTGCAACAATTGAGAAAAGTAAAAATGAATCTGTTTCACAGATACAAAATCAAATAAATGAAATTACAAAACTCACCCTATCAAAAGTAGCTGCTTTTGATGTTTCGGATGATGAGATTAAAAGTGCTGTTAAAAGTTCTGAAAGGTCTATCAATTAATGTTTTCTGATCCTCAATTTTGGGTAGCTGTTGCATTTGTTGCGTTTATAGCAGCTATTTTTAATCCCGTTCGGAAGATTTTAACTAGCAATCTTGATGCTCAAATTAAAGATATTAGAAATAAAATTGATGAAGCGGAGAATCTTAAAAATGAAACGCAAACAACATTAAGTGAAATTAAAAAAAGACAAAATGATGTGCAAATTGAGATTCAAGATATTCACAAAGATGCTGAGAAAAAAATTAAACAGTTAGAAGAAAATGCTGAAGCAAAACTAAAAGATCAAATAGCAAAAAGACAAGTTTTAGCAGAAGCTAAGATTGATCAATTAACACGTGATGCCAATAACCTTATTCAAACGCATATATCATCTACAGCTATAGCAGCGACAATTTCAATTCTTCAGCAAAAACTAAATAACCAAGAACAGCAAAAATTGATTGATAAATCAATTGAAGAACTTGGCTCTGCCTTAAAAAATTAATTTAATAAATTCCTTTTTTCCTTATCAAGCATAAAACCAAGAACTAACTGCGTAGTTTCTAATTGTTGTGTAACAATTTGAAGATTATCGGTAATATCTGACTCCATAAAAATATTGGTTTCAGTATTTTTATTCATTATTCCAGAAACTGAAAAATACTGTGTTTCAAGAATTTCATCATTATCATCTAAAAGAGAAATATAAACCGGCAAAGTTATAAACGACTCTTCTAAATTATTCATCGGCTTAGCAACAATAAGAATATCTAGAGGAATAACTGCTATATTTTCTTGTAGCTGACATTTTTTATTAGTAGCGTAATTATTAAATTCAGCCTTAATTGTAATATCATCAAGTGAAATACTATTGTCGATATAAATTCTGTCATCAGATGAAAAAAACACTCTTGGACAGTTAAAGTCTATAGATGTTTGTTTATTTTTTATAATATTTCCACACCCTAAAAGAGGTAAAAATAGAATAAAAATGAATAATTGTTTCATGAATATAGTATTTGTTATTATATGAGTATGTTTATAAAGTAAGTGTCAATTAAAAGTAAATGAATAAAAAACTAGATATATACTTAGCTGGACCAAGAGGATTTTGTGCTGGTGTGGAGAGAGCTATTTTGATGGTTCAAGAAGCTCTAAAAAAGTATGGGGCACCTGTGTATGTTAGGCATGAAATTGTACATAATAAATATGTTGTTGATAATTTAAAATCAGAAGGAGCAATATTTGTTGAGGAATTAAGTGAAATTGATCAAATAGACAGACCTGTTATTTTTTCAGCACACGGAGTTCCAAAATCAGTACCTAAGGAAGCTGAAAAATTAAATTTACTTTATTATGATGCAACTTGCCCTTTAGTAAGTAAAATTCACCGGGAAGTAGAGAATTTTGAAAAAAGAGATTTACCTGTTATTCTAATTGGTCACCGAAATCATCCTGAAGTAATTGGTACTATGGGTCAATCCTCAAAAGATATCTATTTAGTTGAAAATAAGGAAGATGTAAAAAAGTTACCAATTTCTAAAGATCAAAAAATTGCTTATGTAACTCAAACTACTCTTTCAGTTGATGATACAAAAGAAATTGTTGATGAAATAAAATTACTTTATACAAATTATTTAGAACCTAAGAAAAAAGATATTTGTTATGCAACAACTAATCGACAAGAGGCTGTAAAAAATATTGCAAAAAACTGTGATTATTTTTTTGTACTTGGATCAAAGAACTCTTCAAATTCACTGCGGTTAGTTGAGGTTGCTAAAAATTATGGCTCAAAGCACTCTATATTAGTTGATGATATAGAAAATTTTGATCCATCCATAATCGGCACTAAATCTAAAATAGGAATCACAGCAAGTGCGTCCTCTCCAGAAATTCTGGTCAAAAAACTTCTCAAAAAAATAGAAGAGAGTTTTGAATTAAATATTATTGAGTCAAAGTATGAGCAAGAAGATACACATTTTAAAATACCTCAAAAACTAAAAGAGGCAGTTTAAAATGGCCGTTTTTACAAAAGTTTTAAAAGAAGATATAGAAAATTTCATCAAAAATTATTCAATTGGACATTTAATATCTTTTGAAGGAATTGTTGAAGGGATAGAAAATACCAACTACAAAATTACTACAAGTAACCATCATTATATTTTAACCATTTTTGAAAAAAGAGTTAACCCAGAGGAGTTACCTTTTTTTATGAGCCTTCAAAAAGAGCTTGTAGCTCATGGCTTTGATTGTCCTCTTCCAATTGAAAATAATAATGGCTCTATTATTAATAGAATACAAAATAAGTCAGCTGTCATAATATCTTTTTTAGAGGGAAAACAATTACAATCAATACTTCCGAGTCATTGCCAAGAAGTTGGCTCAATGATTGCTAGATTCACTAATATAACAAAAACATCTAAGCTGAAAAGAAAGAATGGTTTAAACCTTGAGTCATGGGAAGCTATTGTTAAAAAATGCAAAGAAAGCAACGATGAATCTTATGATCATTATTTTAATAAATTAGAACATGAATTAGTTTTTTTAAAAAATAATTGGCCTTCAAACCTTCCAACAGCAATTATTCATGCAGATTTATTTCAAGATAATATATTTTTTATAAAAGATAAAATATCAGGTGTCATAGATTTTTACTTTTCTTGTGAGGACTTTATTGCCTATGAATTGGCTTTAGCAATAAATGCTTGGTGTTTTGATTTTAAAGATGGTTTTCAATCAAAAAATTACACATCTTTAATGAAAGGTTTTAAAGAATATTCTTCCTTAGATCAAAGCGAAAAAAAATCTTTAAATGTTCTCTTAAGAGGTGCTGCTGTTCGCATATTAGTAACAAGGTTGCATGATATGATCTATCATCCAAAAGATGCTTTGGTTATTCCAAAAGATCCCAAAGAATATTTGCAAATATTAGAATGGCATCAGGAAAATCCCGACATTAATTTATGATTACAATTTATACCGATGGAGCATGTTCTGGAAACCCAGGTATTGGGGGTTGGGGGGTCGTAATATTAGAGAACAATAAAGAAGATATATTTTTAAATGGAGGGAATGATAATACTACAAATAATCGAATGGAATTATCTGCCGCTATAGAAGCATTAAAGTATTTTGAAGATAAGCAAACTATTACATTAATTACAGACAGCAAATATGTAAAAGATGGAATTCAATCTTGGATCAAAAACTGGAAAAAAAATGGGTGGAAAACTGCTGCAAAAAAACCAGTTAAAAATAAAGAATTATGGATTGAGCTTGATCAATTAATATCAAGGCATACAATTTCTTGGGAATGGGTAAAAGGTCATGATGGAAATGTGCATAATGAAAAAGCTGATTATTTGGCAAGACGATATATTGAAGAAGCTTAAATTAATTTTAGTTTTCTTCTATTTTTTATTTCAAACATCTAATATCTTTGCGTCAGAGCGATGGGTCTTAGATAAAAGTCTTTCAACTATTGAATTTGAATTACCTGTCCTTTTTGCAAAAAATGTCAAAGGTCAGTTTAATACAATTGAAGGTTTTGTGGAACTTGATGTAGAAAAAAAAGAAAATAATAAAGCTATTTTTTCAGTTCAAATTGATGATTTAGAAATGAACTATATAAAATATAAAGACTTACTTTTAAGTAATATTTTTTTTGATACTATAACATTTCCTTTAGCAGTTATTGATACTAAAAAATTCTCATATGATAATGAAAATGAATTAAAATTAGACGCAGAGTTAACTTTAAAAGGAAAAAGTGAAATGGTCCCTTTGGTTATTAATGTCGTAAGATTAGCTGAAGAATTAGTACAAATCAAAAGTGAATTAGTATTTTCAAGAACAAATTTTGAAATAGGTATTGGGCAATGGTCTAATACCTCTATTTTAAAAGATAAAGTTAAAATAAAGACTAATTTATTTTTATTCAAAGAATGAAAAATTAAAAAAAGTATTCTGTAGAATATTTAAAAAAAATTAACTTAATTTTATTAATAAAACAATTTTGAAGCAATATTTTTATTTGTAGAATACAACTCTTTCCAAATTTGATATCTTTTCATGAGCATGTCTGAATTATTTGATAATGGTAAATACTCTTTACTAGTCGTAATTTCTGTAATTATATTATTTTTTTGAATACTTTTATCACTATGCATGGCCAATCTAGCTACCCCTAGTGCTGCACCATACTCACTTTGATCACAAACACTTAATTTTTTATTTAATAAAGTAGAAAGTAATTCAATCCAAAAAGAACTTCTTGACCCTCCTCCAACCATAAATATTTTCTTAAAGTTATCGTTTACTTTTAAGATTGAGTTAACACCATCTAAAATTCCAAAACTAACACCTTCAATAACAGCGTATTGCATATTAGTTACATCAGTTGTTGTTTTCATTGCATGGAATGATCCTCTTATATGCGGGTCATTATGCGGTGTTCTTTCTCCAGATAAATAAGGTAGAAAAAATGATGAATTAGAAACTAAGCTTGGATCGTTAAAATATTTTTCAACATTATTAAGAGCATCTGTAATGGATGTATTGGTTATCGAGCAAATCCAATCTAAACAATTACTTGCACTTAGCATTACTGACATTAAATGCCATTTATTCGGTAAACAATGACAAAACGAGTGAACAGCATCTCCTGTATTACTTAAAAAATTTTGTGTTGGGGTGAAAAAAACTCCTGAAGTGCCAAGAGAAATGAAGGATTGCTTTTGATCAACAATACCCATTCCTACTGCCGCTGCTGCATTATCACCAGCACCACCAACAACAAAAACATTATTATTAAAACCAAACTTGTCTTTAATACTATTTTTTAAGGTACCTGTTTCTTCATTGCCTTCTACAAGTGTAGGCATATGTTTAAAATCTAACTCAGAACATGATAATAATTTTTCTGACCATTGTCTCTTTTTTACATCTAACCATAGTGTTCCAGAAGCGTCAGACATTTCAGAATAATATTCACCAGTTAAATAACAACGTAAAAAATCCTTAGGTAATAGTACTTTAGAAATTTTTTTAAAACTTTCTATTTCATTATTTTTTAACCAATTAATTTTTGGGGCCGTAAAACCAGGCATCGTAATATTTCCTGATATTGATCGCACATCAAAACTTTGATTTTCAAATTCTTCACACTCTTTATGCGAGCGTGTATCATTCCACAAAATACAAGGTCTTATAACATTAGCTGACTTATCAATAAGCGTAGCGCCATGCATATGCCCAGAAATACCAATGGAAATTGTTTCTGAAAACTCTTTTGGTTTTTTATTTTTTAAACTTTCAAGACATTCAACTGTAGCGTTGATCCATTCCTCTGGATTTTGTTCGCTATATCCATCCTTAGGGTTTTGGACTGTAAGAGGAGAATCTGAAGTCGCTAAGATATTTTGCTCATGATCTATGAGGATCATTTTTATTGAAGATGTGCCTAAATCTATTCCAATAAACATGATCTTTTATTTATTTATAAAGATTTAAAAAGTCTATTAGTTAATGCTGTTCTTTTATATATAAAGTATAAATTCCTGAAATTGTAATCACTAAAGCTCCTATCAAAGTTGGTATATCTGGAAAATCATCATAAAAAATATAACCAAGTATAATTGCCCAAAAGATTAACGTATAATGAAATGGCTGAATAATACCTGCTCTTGCCATACTCAAAGCAATAATTTGAAAATACAAACCTAAAGAAAAAAATAATCCGATAGCAATAAAAAAAATTATTGAATAATCCATCAAAGGTTGCCAAAAGTTGTAACCTATTATTCCCATTAATACTATGCCTACGATAGAAGTATAAAACAAGGACGTTTCAGTAGAATCTTTTTCAGAAGCTTTTCGTGTAACTATTTGATAAATGCTAAGAAAAAAAGCGCCAGCAAGTGGTATTAAAGATTTAGGATCAAAAATAGATAATCCAGGTCTCATAATAATTAACACCCCTATAAAACCAATAAAAATTGCAATCCATGTTTTTAAAGAAACGTGCTCTCTTAATATTATTGCTGATAAAGCTACGACTAAAACTGGAGTGAGAGAAGCTATACTATGAGCATCCGCCAATGATAAATAACGAAAAGATAAGATAAAACAGGCTGACTCTATTATAGATAAAACGCTACGTAAAAGTTGAATTTTTACATTTCCTGATTTGTAAAATGAATAATTTTTTTTTCGTTGAGACTCAATTAAAGATAAAAATAAAACAAAACAATATTTTATAAATAATAATTGAAAAACTGAATGATAAATAATAGCAGTTTTTTGAACGGCATCTAATAAAGAAAAAGAAAAATACGCCATCACAGCAAATAACATTCCTAAACTTTCTATTGATTTAAATTTAAACAAAGGATTTAAAAGTTAGAGTAGATATAAGTATAAAACTCTCTTGCTAAATCAGGATTTCCAAACAAGACCTGAGTCATAATAGTTGCTGATAAATGTTTTTTATTATCAACTAAAAAATATGTTGAAGCAGCTCCAGCCCAACCAAATTCACCTACTGATCCTAGATTATTCTGTTTTGAAGGATCTAATAAAGTTCTACAACCAAGCCCCCATCCATAGGCCTCTAAACCATTGACATAATTTTCATCTTTTACAATACCAATACTAGCAATTTCAATTGGAAAGAATTTAGGGTCTAAAAAATTTGTAGACATTAATTTTAAGGTTTGATCATTTAGAATATGCTCTCCTTTTTCAGATTTCCCAGAATGTAACATCTTTGCAAAAATTGCATAATCCTTCAGACTAGAGAAAAGTCCATGACCTCCTCTTGCATAAGATTTTGTATTTAGTGGGTATCCATAATTTCCTATTTTCTGTGGATCAGAAATTAATTCAGTTAATTTCTTTTTCAGTGGATCAAATTCATAAGATAGCATTACACGATTTTGATTTTCTTCAGTAACTGTAAACCCTGTATCTTTCATATTTAAAGGATTAAAAATTTTTTGTTGTAAAATATTTTGCAATGAGTCCCCTCTAACGACCTCAATAATTCTTGCCAATACATCCATCGACACAGAGTAACGCCAACTTGTATTTGGTTTAAAAAGTAGTGGTGCTTTAGCCAAAATTTTAATTTCCTGATCCAAAGAAGTATCATCTGAACAAAATAATTTTAATTGATCATATTCTTTGCCAACTGGGTCTGCTAAAAAATTATATGAAAATCCAGCTGTATGTAAAAAAAGATCTTTAATTGTTGGATATTTATTAATTTTTTCTACATCCTCAATATTACCTTCTTTTGTTTTCATAACTTGTAAATCATTAAATTCTGGAAGATATTCTGTGATAGAATCATCTAAACTAATTTTATTTTCTTCAATTAATTGTAAGGCCGCCACTGCTACTATTGGTTTTGTCATCGACCAAATTCTATAAAGAGAATTATCTAAAACCTTTTTTTGTCTTTCAATATTATTGAAACCATATTTTCCAGAATATTGATCATTATTGACATTAATTTGCCATTGGATGCCTGGGAAAAAACCATCGTCTACATATTTTGACAATAATTGATTTAATTCTTTTATTTCTTGCATTTCTTTTTTTGAATTAGTTTGATAATTAGTTTCTATTATATGAAAAATGCAACTTTGCAAAACGAACTTCTTGACTTGTTAGGGGACCGTTTTTCTCAATCAATATCTGTAAGAACTAATTATGCAGGAGGCGAAGATGTTTTTGACCCTATACTCTCAGAAGCTGTTGTTTTTCCTGAAAATAATGAAGAAATATCTTCTATTGTAAAACTTTGTAATAGACACAAAACTTCAATAATTCCTTTTGGAACTGGAACATCTCTTGAAGGAAATGCTCTAGGGAATGTCGATGGTATTACTTTATCGATGGAAAAAATGAATAGAGTTTTAAGCATTAATGAGGAGGATTTTGATTGCCGTGTTCAAGCATATGTTACGCGTAAACAACTGAATGAAGAATTAAAAAGCAAGGGAGTTTTTTTTCCTATTGATCCAGGTGCTGATGCTTCTCTTGGAGGGATGACAGCAACATCTGCCTCAGGTACTATGGCTGTAAGATATGGCACCATGCGAACAGTTGTTTCAGGATTAACTGTCATACTTGCCAATGGAGATATTATACAAACAGGAACAAGATCAAAAAAAACCGCAGCCGGTTATAATTTAACAAATTTATTTATTGGCTCAGAAGGAACATTAGGAATAATCTCAGAGATACAACTTCGTCTCAATCCAATTCCAGAGAGCATCATGAGTGCAATTTGTCAATTCGAGAATTTAGAGTCTGCAGTTTTAACTGCGCAACAAGTTATCCAGTACGGGATACCAATAGCACGAATAGAAATGCTTAATAAAGACCAAATGGATATAAGTATCAAATACTCAAGCTTAGAGAATTTAGAAATTAAACCAACTTTATTTTTTGAATTTCATGGTAGTGAAAATAGCAATAATGAATCAATTGAAATAGTTGAAACAATATCTAATGAAAATAATGGGAGTAAATTTACATGGGCTAAAACTACTGAAGAAAGGAATAAATTATGGCAGGCAAGACATGATGTTTATTACTCGGTTAAAGCTGAAAAAAATAATATAAAAGTTTACACTACTGATATTTGCGTACCTATTTCAAACCTTGTTGAAGCAATACAATTTGCTGAAACAGAAATTCAAAATTATGGATTAAGAGCTCCGATGGTTGGACATGTTGGTGATGGTAATTTTCATGTCGCCATACAGTATGATCCAAAAGATAAAGATAGTTATAAAGTAATAAGAGAGTTTAGTGATAAACTCATTCAAAAAGCGCTTGATTTAGAAGGAACAGTAACTGGTGAACATGGTATTGGAATTCATAAAAAAGAATATCTTGTTAAACAACATCCTGATAATTTACCTTATATGAAATTAATTAAAAAAAGTTTTGATCCTAATAATATAATGAATCCAGGAAAAGTATTTGATTAAAACTAATATGTAGCTCTTCCCCCACTTAAATCAAAGACTGCGCTGGTAGTATAAGAGTTTTCTTCAGATACTAACCACGATACCATAGAAGCCAGTTCATCAACTTTTAAAAATCTCCCTCGAGGTATCTTCGATAACATATAATCAATATGCTCCTGACTTATTTGATCAAATATTTTGGTTTTAGCTGCTGCCGGAGTTACACAATTAACTGCAATATTTTTATCTGATAATTCTTTACCAAGGGATTTCGTCAGCGCAATTACACCTGCTTTTGCTGCGCTATATGGCATTGCATTAGGATTTCCTTCTTTACCTGCAATTGATGAAATATTAACAATTCTTCCATAATTTGCTTTAATCATATGAGGTACTATTGCCTTCGAACAATAAAAAACACCACTTAAATCAATATCCATAACATTTTTCCAGTCCTGCAAAGGGTACTCCCATGTTTTAAAACTTGGACCAGCAATACCTGCATTATTCACTAAAATATCTATTGAATTAAATTTTTTTAATACTTCATTTGTTGTATTTTCAACATCTTCATATGCTGTAATATCAACTTGCATTATGTGTGTATTGTTTGGAAGAGATAAACTCTCCATAAGTTTCAAGTCTTTATCCCATATTATGACTGTTGCGCCTGACTCTGAAAATCTCTCTACCATAGAAAACCCAAAACCTTGAGCACCACCAGTGATAATTGCAACTCTGTTATTTAAATCTATTTTATTCATGATTAATTTATTAATGACTATGTCTTTTTACTTCTGAGCCTCTTTTACCAACTAAGAAATCTAGGTCTGCACCTTTATCTGCTTGCATCACATGATCAATGTACATTTTTTGATATCCACTTTTTATTTCAGGTAAGACGGGTTGATATTCTTCCAATCTTTTAGCAATAATTTCAGCGGGGACGTCTAAATTTAATGTACCTTTGTTGACATCAACCTCAATTAAATCACCATTTTGAACAGCTGCTAGAGGTCCTTTTACTGCTGCCTCAGGAGATGTGTGAAGTATTACAGTGCCATATGCTGTACCGCTCATCCTTGCATCAGAAATTCTAATCATATCACGAATTCCCTTTTTTAAAATTTTTTGAGGCAATCTCATATTTCCTACTTCCGCCATACCTGGATAACCTTTAGGTCCACAATTTTTTAAAACTAAAATAGATTTTTCATCAACATCTAAATTTGGATCATCAATTTTATCATGAAACTCTTCTACACTTTCAAAAACTATTGCTTTGCCCTTGTGTTGCATTAACTCTGGACTAGCAGCAGAAGGTTTTAAAATAGCCCCATCTGGTGCAATATTACCTTTTAAAATTTTAATTCCACCATCTTTAACAAGTGGATTTTCAAAATCTTTTATTACATCTTTGTTCCATCGCTCCGCGTGTAAATTATTTTCTTCTATAGTTTTACCATTTACAGTTAAGGCATCTTTACTAAGAAGATTTTTTTCTAATAATTGTTTTATTACTGCTGGTACACCTCCAGCGTAATAAAAATCCTCCATCAAATATTTTCCAGATGGTTGAAGATTTACAAGTGTTGGAATATCTTTGCCACACTTCTCCCAATCATCTAAAGATAAATCAATTTCTAATCTCCCAGCAATAGCTGCAAGATGAATAACTGCATTTGTTGAGCCTCCAATTGCTCCATTTACTTTAATTGCATTTTCAAAAGAATCTTTTGAAACAACTTTTGACATGGTTAAGTTTTCCTTAACCATTTCAACTATTCTTTTTCCAGACATATGAGCTAATGCATAACGTCTTGCATCAACTGCGGGAATAGCTGCATTATGTGGTAAAGACATACCAAGGGCCTCTACCATACTTCCCATTGTAGAAGCAGTTCCCATAGTCATGCAATTACCTTTAGATCTACTCATTGAAATTTCAGCAGAAACAAAATCATCTTCTGTAATTTTACCCGCATTAAGATCCGCATCTAATTGCCATACGCCTGTTCCTGAACCAATTATTTCTCCTCTATGATGACCATTCAACATTGGCCCTCCTGATACGCCAATCGTTGGAAGATCAACACTAGCAGCACCCATCATCAATGAAGGAGTTGTTTTATCACAACCCATTAAGAGTACTACGCCATCCATTGGGTTTCCTCTAATAGCCTCTTCTACATCCATGCTAGCAAGGTTTCTAAAAAGCATTGCGGTAGGTCTTAGATTT
>Ga0255758_10001351_pt1 | contig 24994 bp, 20 predicted proteins | sample 011ome_24_FD_179958 | JGI IMG/M metagenome (GOLD analysis project Ga0255758, IMG submission 179958) | Coastal salt marsh microbial communities from the Groves Creek Marsh, Skidaway Island, Georgia - 011513CT metaG (version 2) | ecosystem: Environmental > Aquatic > Marine > Intertidal zone >...
CACGTGATCAATCTCAAAACTTTGTTGTTTTTAACCCAAATTTGATTACTATACTTAACAAGTATGACCTTAAAGGTAATGAAATAAAATGAACATAAGCCTTAGTAAGTTCCTAGAATGGGCGCAATTATTCACAGGTTGTACAGCCGCACTTATTGTATCAGCTAATCTAGGAGACACTTGGGTCTTTTGGGCTATGTGCTTATTTTTTATAAAAGATTCTATGATGGGTATATTTGCGTATATCAACAAATATCCAGGTATTGTGATGTCTAGTGCGATATACGTACCTATAGATTTACTAGGTATCTATAGATGGTGGCTTTTTTAATCTAGCTTTTTTCTAGTACTTTCCAAATATTCTTTAAGAACTTTAGAGCTACCAATTCTTACATTGATGATACCGTTGTAGTATTCATCTGTTTCCAATACACGCCTGTCGAATTGCTCTTTCGCTTCCATGTAACTAAGAGCGCCACGACTCGGACAATAGTGTAATATTTCCCTAGTAAAATTCTCAGCACCTAGTTCCTCTACATCCCGGTTAAGATGTTCAGAAGAACCCCAATACTCACGCCAATCGCTTTCCTTAGTACCACGTCTTTTGTTCTTTTTGCCCTTTAGAGGTGGTTTTGTTGTTTTAAAACGGGCTAATTTCTTACCTACATATTTTCTGTTATTTGTTAAATTAGTAATCAGATAGACAAATCCCTCACAGTCATCAGGTAATTCATTTACTATCTCATTTCTATATGTCCATTTACTCATGTATTAATCATTTCTGGATATCTTATAAGGTCTAAAGACCTAAAACTTCATAAATCTCATTTCGCTTTCGCTCAACCGATTTATTCTGTTTTTCTTTTCTCATATATTTATATTGGGATAATTTATAAGATATATCTTTATTACTTGCCTGCGGCTGAGCCACAATTGCCCTGTTGCCAGGACAACTGCAAAAAAGGTACGGACTTGCCATAGCTTCATCGCCTCTGTTTTAGAGCTAGTAGCCAGTAACTACGGGGTCGGTTGGCGATTCCCCCTTCACTCAGTATTGCTCCTTTCGGACCAACGGCACCTCATGATATCCTAAACAGACAAAATATCATGTAAGTTGATAGTATTATAGTAATCTATCAGCGGTTATATATTATAAACTGGTCAACCACAGCCTTTGGAGCCATGGTCGTTTTGAATTCTGAACACTCTTATGTGTGGTTACGAGAAGCATAAGGGAGTTCATCCCCTCTAATCCGACGGCAACAGTAACTACACTGGCAGTCTCAATCCCGGATTGGCAACCCAATCAACAGTCCACTATGTACGGTTATATTAGCCATTTTCATTGTATTAGCCTTTGATTGCCTATATTAGATTTGTATTAGTTTTGAGCGTTAAACTTTTTTATATTAGCCTGGTATAAGTCAAAAATACTTATTAAGAATCATACTAACATATTATATGTACTTTGTAAAGTATTTTTTTATAAAATTGGCATTCCTGCTTTTTTACTCATTTCATAATTTTCGCTTACAATTTCGTTTAAGTATTTGATGTGTCCGGCAGGCATGTCGTGTAATTCAGATATACTTACCCCGCCTCTCATGTACCATGAAAGTTTTAATAAATTTTTATGTACTTTGCTTAGTTGTTTTTCGTATTGTTCCTGTTTTAACAATATGTCTTCATGACTGGCCTTAACTAGCCAGTTTTGAAAAAATTTACAGGGTTGACCTCCAGAGCAACCTTTTGTTTGTGTTCACATTCTGGACATACAAATTCAAACTCACTAGTTTCTTTTGGACGCTTCGATATCTTTCTTGCACTTGCGCTTATGTTATCCACTACACTTGAAGGTACATTATATAAAAACTCTACAATGTTATCATAATCTGTGACTACACCGTCTGGTGTTTCAACTTTATCAATTACATTACCTAGTAAATCTATATTCAATGATGCAATTTTTCTAAAACTCGAATACAAAGTCTTTGCAAGTCTACTTTCGTCTTCTGGGTTGATATCTTTGTCACCCGCATTTGACGACACATTTGCAATAACTTTTTTCTGTTCTAGTTCAATAAGTGATAATCTTGTTATACTTTCTATAGTAGATGGTTTGATATAGATTTTCAAGTCTTCATATAAAATAGGTTCAATATCGTCTAACTCTGGAAATTTATTTAAGATATAGTTTATATCTATATTGAAATCGTTTTTTTCTTTGCATTTTTCGCATTCGTGTGTATGAATGAGTTCTTTGCCGTATGTTGCATATTGTATAGCCAGGTATAATGCTTCTGCATCTATATTAGGTAGCGCACGTGGATTGGGAATATCAGGTACGCAACTTTCTATGACGCTTATTAAAGCCTCACCATTGAGAAGTGCATCTGGGTTTTTCATAGTTATTTCGTCAATTGCAGTCATCGGTCTTACGCCGACTTCGTCCAGTACAGTCTGTGGTATTTCTGGGTTAAATTTACCCGCCGAAGGTAGTTTAATGTAAATTGCCGGTTTTCTGAAATATTTTGATAGTGCATTTTTAGTCATTTAGTTACCTCTTGATAAATACAACGTTATAGTATATTTATGTTCATAGTTATTTAATCATTTATAAACTACGAATATAATAAAAAAGCGAGAGAGTATATGGCAGAAAACGATGTATTCATAGAAGGCGGCAATTGGCCTGCTTGGGCAACTGAAGGCACACAGACTCAGATTTTAAATGCCTTATTGGCAGCAGGTGTTAGCGGACTGAAAAAAGGCGACCTACAAAAACTTATCGATGCGGTTTCTAGTGGTGATACAGATATTGCTCAGATACTTAAAAGTATTAAAGCCGAAGATAGGGACAATACAAAAACACTCGCTGATACATTTGCAGAAGCAAATAAGAAAATAGATCAACTGCGTGAAACTAATGAACGTAGTGAAACAGAACGAAATAAAGATTCAGATTCATTACAAAGTTCTATTGAGAAATCTTTTGGTAATTTTTCAGAGTTAATGGCTAACATACGTGATGGGTTAGAGGCCAAGGAGCTTGATGTTGCGCAATTAAAAGAAGGTATGAGCGAATCTTTTGCAGACAGCGCAGGTGAATTGGGCGATCAAGTAGTAAATGCATTGGGTGCTTTGGCTGCATTTGCAAATGGTGCGAATCAATATGCAATCCAATTAGGCGAAGATAGGTTTAATCTTGTGAATGAAATACGACAAAGTGGATTAGCAAATACACTGAACACATTAGATGGTAGTTTATTAGGATTTTCCGAAATGGTAAACCGTTCATCGTTTACTTTAGGCCAAGCAGCAAAGTTTACCGAACAATTTTCTCGCTCAGTTGGCGGTGTTGGCATTGAGCGTTCATTAGCATTTGTACAAGAAATGGCATATGAAATGTCAAACTCTGGTATGGAAGGCGCCGACATGATGCGCCGATTTGGATTAGAGTTTGGTGGTGTTGCAGAAGTTGCTGGTAATTATCTTGATACTGTTAGAAATCTTGGTATGTTGGATAGAATGAATAACCAACAGTTGCGTTCTGGTATGGAAGATTTTATGGACACTGTTACCGTAACGTCCAATGTGTTAAAAGTGGGCATAACTGAGGCAGCAGAAATGATTGCGGGTACGCTCGCACAACGTGACGATTTAACGACCCTGCTCGCTGGCTTACCGGATCAAATGAGAGACAGAGTTCAAAATGTAGTAGCTGCATTTGGTGCGCAAAATACACAATTCGGTGAATCAATTGCTTTTGCTCTTTCTTCCAGGTCCTTTGATGAATTTAGAACAACTGAACAGGGACAAGCATTAGCTGGTAGTAATTTCGGTAATGAATTTCTGCCTATACTAGAAGAAATGTTTAATCGTGTTAACTCTGGACAAAGCACTGGCGATGTAATCGCAGGTATGTCTGGTCCTATTGATAGGCTTGTTGATCGTTTGGGTGATGAAGATTTCAGAGCATTAGCTGTGCAAAATGAAGATCCTATGATTAGACAATTAGCAGCAGATATGCTTAGAATACGTGACACTATTGGTGATGCAAATGATGGCAATGCTGCCGATACAAGAGTTACCGGCAGAGAAGACAGTGCAGAATTTATGGCGCTATTTAATAATAGACAACAAGCACAGTTGACAACTGAGGATATCGAAAATTCATTAGCAAAGGTTTTCAACTATGCAGATAACTTGGGCGAACTTAACAGAGTAAACGCAGGCTTAATAGAATCAATACAAAATACAGTCAGTCCGGCTGTTGAGGCGTTTGGTGGTGAAACATTGTTTGACGTTACAACATTTGTTGACACCACACTACGAAGTGCAGTTGAAATATTTGTAGATATTGTAGGAGAAGCAGGGTCTTTAATAAGTAATAAATTCGAACAGTTGAGAGAAGAAGAACAACGACAACAAGCCGCGTTTAGAGAACAAGCAGGTATATCTGAACAGGATAATATTGACAGAGAAGAAAGAATACGTATTGAGCGTGAAGTAGGTAACGCAGGTGATGATACACGTAATTTTTTAATGAGAATGTTTACATCTGATGCGACCCGCGAGTCATTTGATATAGATAAAATTGCTGAGGCTATCGCTAGAGGTAATGAGGTGGTAGATTATGAATATGTAGATAAAGATAGAAACTCTCCTACATTCGGTGAAACAATAACTGAAAAACGAATTAGTACAGATGAAGGTATGTTTGATGCTGCTAGTTATATGGAAATCGAACCAAACCAGCTTGCACTAGTACAATCTCTTATTGAAAGACAGGCGCGCTTTGAAAACTTTAGTCAGAGTGTACTACTTGATGCAGGGCGCAATAGTGAAGTTAGTAGTTCGTTTGCATCTGACCTTATCTCTATATTGGGTGAAAACAGAGATGGTAGTATAGATTATACGATGCTTGCTGATGAATTAGGTATTGATGAACGTTATAGTTCATCCAATGAAGCAGAGCTTGCGTTTGTCAGAGAAACGCTACAAGAGTTTGCAAATAATAACTTAACAAATGTAACTGAAATTTCAAACTTAGTGACAGCACTAGAAGGTATGACAGCACAATTGGAAGACAGAAGTTGGATCGCAGGTGGTGAGAGAGTAGCTAACCGTGAATTAGGAGAACGAGATGCGCTACTTGCAGAGCTAAGGGTATTGATAAAAGCACTAAACGGAAACTAAACACTTGACATATTAAAATAAGTATGTTAGTATAAAAAATACAGGATTATAAAAAGATGGCAACTTGGAAAAAATATTTTAAAACCTATGATGGGGTAGCACGTAATACTACGGCTCAGCCTACACAACAAGGTTCAGAAGCATCGAACAAACGATATAGCAGTTGGCTACCTGAAGTTTACCAGGGTCAGCCAAATCGTGTTGCTCGTTATGGTCAGTATGATCAGATGGATTTGGATTCAGAAGTAAATGCGGCTCTTGACATTATTGCAGAGTTTTCAACACTTACCGATGAACAAACAAAACTTCCCTTCAAGTTTGACTTCAACGAAGATCCTACAGAATCAGAAAACGAAATTCTACAGCGTACACTAAGACAGTGGTGTAACATCAATGAAATGCACAAGCGTATTTTCCGTATCTTTAGAAATGCCATCAAATACGGTGACCAAATGTTTGTGCGTGATCCTGAAACATACAAACTATTCTGGGTTGATCCTTCTAAGGTAGATAAAGTTATCGTCAACGAGGGTAAGGGTAAACAGATTGAAGCATATTATGTAAAAGATATCGATATCAATATCGAGTCAATGAATGTTACTGCGGACCCACAAAAACTTACACAGACTGCTACCGGACAAATGGGTAGACCGAATATCAATTCAAACACTACACAGGGCTATCTTGGTGGTACAGCAGGTGGTACACGATTTGCAAATGAACAGAGTTCAACTCCAATCGACTCATCACACGTTATTCATATTTCACTAAGTGAAGGTATTGATTCGTTCTGGCCTTTCGGTACATCTATCCTAGAACCTGTATTCAAGGTTTACAAACAAAAAGAACTACTTGAAGATGCTATTCTAATCTATCGTGTTCAACGTGCGCCTGAAAGACGTGTATTCTACATTGATGTTGGTAATATGCCGACACACAAAGCAAGAGCGCACCTAGAGCGTATCAAAAATGAAATTCACCAAAGACGTATTCCGTCTAAGACAGGTGGTGGACAGAACATTACAGATAGTGCTTACAATCCACTATCAATTATGGAAGACTACTTCTTTGCTCAGACAGCAGAAGGTCGTGGTTCTAAAGTTGAGACACTACCAGGTGGTGAGAACTTGGGACAGATTGATGACTTGAAATATTTCAACGACAAACTACTGCGTGGTCTACGTGTCCCACCATCATATATCGGTGGACAGGAAGACGGTGGTTCATCATACAATGATGGTCGTGTTGGCACAGCAATGATTCAAGAATTCCGCTTCACTAAGTTCTGTGAAAGACTACAAGCACTTATCGTAGAAGAACTTGACCGTGAATTTAAGATGTTTTTAAAACATCGTGGGGTTCAAGTAGAAAGTTCTCTATTCTCACTTAACTTTAACGTTCCGCAAAACTTTGGTAAGTTCCGTCAAGCAGAAGTAGACCAAGTAGCAATGAATGTGTTCTCAACAGTAGCAGATGTTCCTTACATGAGTAAGCGTTTTGCACTACAGCGTTTCTTGGGTCTTTCAGAAGATGAAATCATCGAAAATGAAAAGCAATGGCGTGAGGAAAACGGACAAGATGATGCACTAGCACCAGCAGACGACACGCTGAAAGGTGTAGGTGCCGCACCTAGCCCAGAAGGCTTCGGTGGTGAAGATGATTTTGACTTTGATGAAACTGATATGGATGATGCAGAAGACGGATCACCAATTTCAGGCGCTGAAAACGCTGAATCTGACGAAGAAGTATAAATACTACTATGAGATATACAGATTTAACAGAAAACTATTCTCCTGAGGAGGATAAGTCAAATCAAAGAGAATTAGGCGACACTCGTAAAGACCGTCTAACTCTTATCCACCTATCAAAACTTCGCAAAATTCGTGAATATCGTAAGTATCAGCAAGGTGTTCGTACTCAACAAGTACAACGTCAATATGCAGCAGGCGGTGGCGAAGGCGGCGGTGAAATGGGCGGTGAACTATAATTAAGTAGTAATATAAGTTCTATAAATCACTTACTAAATATCTCTACAACCAAAAAGCGGCTAAAAAACAGCCGTTTTTTTGCATTTCCCTTATAATAACTATTTTAATCTATAAATACTTTTGAAACAAGAGTGTTTCTACAACCCTTGCCACTTAGAATGACGTGGCTTTTAACCTAGATAAGGAGACTTATAATGTCAAGAAGCAAACTAGAACAAGTACTAGAACTTCTTATCAACGAGGAGCGTGAAGCAGCGGAAGAGCTACTACACGATTTTATCGTAGAAAACGCTCGTCAAATCCACGAAGAACTTCTAAACGAAAGCGATGAAGTTGTAGAAGAAGACCTTGAGGATCTAGACGAGTCAGAAGAAGAACTTGAAGAGTCAGAAGAAGAACTTGAAGAAGGTTCACTAGACTTAGAAGACGAAGCATCAGATGAATTAGCATCAGATGAAGAAGAAATCGAGTCAGAAGAATTCTATGACGAAGATGAAATGGACGACGAAGAAGCAGTTGACGACCTAGAAATGGGCGACGAAGCTGGTGACGACGACATGGAAACACGTGTAGATGATCTAGAGTCAGCACTAGCAGAACTAGAAGCAGAATTCGAAAAAATCATGAACGGTGAAGAAGCAGATGCAGAAGAAGATGATGCAGAAGCAGAAGACGACATGGAAGAATCATTTGAACTAGAACTAGAAGAATCAGATGACGAAGACCTAGACGAGTCAGAAGAACTAGACCTAGACGAATCAGACGATGACGCAGAAGATGACGAGAAACTAGACGAGTATGTAACTCCAGTTTCAGCATCAGAAGGCGACAACGGCGACAACACAGCATCAACAGTAAACGCAAACCCAAAGCGTCCTGGCGATGACTCAAACGCTGCACCAGTAAAAACACATGATGGTAACACATCAGGTGGTAAAGGTGACGCACCTAAAGATATGTCAACAAAGAACGTTAACGTATCAGGCAACAAAAAATCACCAGCGATGTCAAAACAGACAGCGAAACCAGGTGATAATGGTGTAAACACAAAGTCAATTACATCATAAGTTAAACTTATTTGGAGAAACCAATGACCGTTCTTATTGAAAGATTATCACACAATCAAGCGAATGTGAAATCACGTATCGTTGAAGGTGAGAATGGTGAAAAGAGTATGTTCATGGAAGGCATTTTCGTCCAAGGTGGCGTTAAGAATGCTAACCAACGAGTATACCCGGTTTCAGAAATTGCTAAGGCAGTGGAAAGTGTTCAGAAGAAAATTTCTGACGGTTTCCCAGTCCTTGGTGAATGTGACCACCCACCAGAACTAACAGTCAACGTAGACCGTGTGTCACACATTATTGAAAATATGTGGATGGATGGTCCTAACGGCTTTGGTAAACTTAAAATCGTTCCTACACCAATGGGCAACATTATCAGAACATTAATCGAGTCAGGTGCTACACTAGGTGTCTCATCTCGTGGTTCAGGTGAAGTTGGCAGCAACGGTGAAGTGAGTAACTTTGAGATTGTCACAGTAGATATCGTAGCACAGCCAAGCGCACCAGAGGCGTATCCAAAGGCGATCTACGAGGGACTAATGAATATGCGTGGCGGCTACCAAACATGGCAGCTGGCACAGGATGTACAAAATGACAAGGCTGCACAAAAGTACTTGTCACAAGAAATAGTAAAGTTCATTCGTGAACTTAAACTGTAAAACAGGAGAAGCAACAATGGCAACAGAAATCCTTGCTAACCTTCTAGAGTCGGGCACACTAAGCGAAGAAGCTGGTGCGGCTATTAAAGAGGCGATGGAAGCAAAACTAAATGAAGCAAGAGAGGAAATCACAGCCGAGTTGCGTGAGGAGTTCGCACAGAAATTTGAACACGATAAAGGTATCATCGTTGAAGCTATGGATAACATGCTAAATGAAGCAATCCGTACTGAAATGGAAGAGTTCAAAACAGACCGTGAAGCTCTAATCGCAGAACGTGTTGCGTATAAGAAAGCAATTTCTGAACACGCAAAGATCCTTGAAAAATTCATTACTTCTCAACTTGCAGCCGAAGTTAAAGAACTACGTGATGACCGTGCAAAAGTAGCAGAAAATCTAGAAACGACAAAATCGTTTGTAGTGAAGCAACTTTCACGTGAACTAGCGGAGTTCCACAACGACAAGCGTGAATTAGTAGAAACTAAAGTACGCATGGTAGCAGAAGGCAAAGAACTTCTTAATAAAACAAAAGAATCATTTGTCAAGCGTTCAGCAGAGCTAGTAGAAAATACAATTTCAAACGCTCTACGTTCAGAACTAACTGCGCTTAAAGAGGACATTCAAGCAGCCAAAGAAAACGAATTTGGTCGTAAATTGTTCGAAGCATTCGCAGGCGAATTCATGTCTTCACAACTAAACGAAGGCACAGAAGTAGCAAAAGTGAACAAAAAGCTAAACGAGACTGCTAACAAGGTTGCAGAACTAGAAGCAGTGATTGCTGAGAAAGAAGAAGCTATTGCAGCAGCGAAAAAGACACAGCGTGTAATGGAAGATCGTATGAACCGTAAGGAAGTACTAAGTAATCTTCTAAAACCACTAGCTGGTCAGAAGCGTGAAGTAATGGCAGACCTACTGGAATCAGTAAAAACTTCAAACTTAAAAACTGCATTCAAAAAATATCTACCAGCAGTTTTGAATGAAAATGTTACTGCAAAAGCAGAAACAAAAGAAACCCTAACAGAAGGCAAAGTCACAGAAAAGACTGGCAATCGTGAAACAATGACTGAACAAGCGAAACCAGAATCAGATGATGCCGATATTGTCGTGCTACGCAAATTAGCCGGCCTTAAGTAATTAAACAGGATACAGGAGATAGAAAGATGTCAAATCTTTTTGAAAACTGGGATAACACACGTGACGCACTTCTAGAAGGTCTAGAAGGCACAAAACGTGATGTTATGTCATCAGTACTAGAAAACACAAAAGTAGCTCTAAACGAATCAGCTACAGCAGGTGCTACACAGGCAGGTAACATTGCGACACTAAACAAAGTGATCCTACCAGTTATCCGTCGTGTTATGCCAACAGTTATTGCAAACGAAATCATCGGCGTTCAGCCAATGACTGGCCCAGTTGGTCAGATCCACACACTACGTGTACGTTATGCAGATAACGCAGGTTCAACAACAGCAGGCTCAGAAGCACTATCACCATTTGATATTGCAAAGTCATACTCAGGTGACGGCTCACAAGCGCCACTATCAACAGCGTCAATGGAAGGTACAGCGGGTAACCGTATGTCAATCCAAGTTCTAAAGCAAACTGTTGAAGCGAAAACACGTAAGCTATCAGCACGTTGGACTTTTGAAGCGGCACAAGACGCAAACGCAATGCACGGCCTAGATATCGAAGCAGAAATCATGGCAGCACTTGCAATGGAAATCACAGCAGAAATCGACCAAGAGATCCTAGGCTCACTAGAAAACCTAGCGACTCAAGGTGCATCATTCGATATGAACGGCACATTCACAGGTCAACCAACATTCGTTGGCGACCGTCACGCAGTTCTAGCGACACTAATCAACCAGCAAGCAAACTTAGTAGCACAGCGTACACGCCGTGGTGCAGCTAACTGGGCAGTGATTTCACCATCAGCACTAACTGTTCTACAGTCAGCAACAACATCAGCATTCGCACGTACAACAGAAGGTACATTCGAAGCGCCAACAAACACAAAATTCGTAGGTACTCTAAACGGTACAATGCGTGTATATGTAAACACATATGCAGCAGACGATGCGCCAGTACTACTAGGCTACAAAGGCCAAGGCGAAATCGATGCAGCAGCATTCTACTGCCCATACGTACCACTAATGTCATCAGGTGTTGTAGTTGACCCAGCAACATTCGAACCAGTAGTATCATTCATGACACGCTACGGTTACGTTGAGCTAACAAACACAGCATCATCACTAGGTAACGCAGCAGACTATCTATCAAAGATTGCAGTTTCAAACCTAGCATTCGTATAATTCTTACGAATAGTAGTGATACAGGCCCGGGAGTTAATTCTCCCGGGTTTTTCTTTGCCTAATCAATAAATCCGATAAATAGACATAACACAATCTAAGTTTGGAAGACACAAAATGGCAGAACAAATCAAATTTGGCGATAGATTATTTTTAGCAGGCGAAAAAGTAATCTTTGATAATGGCAAAGACACTAGTCCCGTACTAGAGGCACGAAATGGTGAATTAGTCATCGGTTTTAATACTGATGATGTACAAGCAAAAAATCACCATGTTATTATCAAAGGTGATCTAACTGTTGAAGGTACAACAACCACTGTAAATAGTGAAAAAATAAGTTTTGAAGATCCAGTCATAGAAATTGGTGCGGCATTTAATGAAAATGGTGAACCAACTATAATAGAACACTCAGAGGTAGGTTTTAGATTTTACCTAAACAACAGTGATGATGTTGCTCTTAAATTTTTAACAAGTGGTGCAGGTTGGGGCGACTGGCCAGACGAATTCAACTTTGAAGACTACCCATCTTGGACATTTGATTACTCTCCTGGCATGCCACCAGAAACTGACAGAATTATACTTTCTAACTTAGCATCGAAAAACTTATACTCACAAAATGTGCAGATTACAGGCGGTACAATTGATAACACTGTTATTGGCTCTACCATTCCTGCAGATGCAACATTTGAAAATACAACAGCACTAGGTCAACTTACAGCCGCTGGAAACTTACAACATCAGATTGGTAATTTCACTTTTAATGAAAATGTAATGTCAGTTGTTTCAGAACAAATGGAAATTCGTTCTCCTGGTGGCATTTCATTCTACCCAGATGAAGATAATAGTGATCCTGTTCCTCAAGGCGGCGAAAAGATTGTATGGTTACGTGATGGTGCTAAACTTGTGTTTGAGGGAACGATACCAGATGATTATGAAGTAAAACTTCAAGCAACAGATATCACAGACGATAGAGACATCATTCTTCCAGATGAAAGCGGTACACTTGCTCTACAAGAGTGGGTAACAAGAGAACTTGAAGCACTTACAACTGACGATATCACTGAAGGTGCAGAAAATTTATACTTCACAAATGACAGAGCATTAGCAGTTGTGAAGTCAGGTACAACAACTGGATTTGGTTTAAAGAAAACTGAATTGGCGGACAGCGTAGAACTATCAATTGATGCGATTACTTTGGGTACTGGCGTTCCTCTAATTAATGGGAATACAATATCTACAGAATCTTTTGTGACAGAAAACGTAGTAAGTACTACTGTAGGTACTGTGTATGACCAACAGGATATAAATGATGGTATGATATCTCCTTTTTACGAAGAAGTTGATATAACTGATAAAGTATACGATCCGTTAAATTTATCAGTAAATCCTTATATATCGAATACATCACCGACTTACAGTACAACATCAAGTGCGTCTATCTATACCACAAATACAAGTTTTGATGGTGAATTCCCATATTTACAGCCAACCGATCCATCAATTACTACAACATCACTTGGTGAAAATGAAAATGAATATGCTGATGGCGCAATCATAGCACTAGAAACAGATAGTAATTTATATTCATTCTTTAAAAAGAATAGTACATATGGTTGGTTAACACTAGCAAGTATGGATATTGATTTTATATCTAACTCTATAACTAGAATAAGCTATACTTTTCCGTATAATCCCATCATAAATTTATCAGATCAAACTTTATTTTGGTTATCTTATAATCAGGTTGATCCAACTTCAACTGCAAACTTTGAGATTATTGAAAATATTAGTACATTCTCTTTTGATTTTTCTACTGCAACAGCATCAGAAGTAGTAACAGAACAGACAATTATAGAATCTGACGATGCTAGATTAAAACTTAAATCATTAAAATCATTAGATTCGACAATTGATTTAGAAGATAATAGCGGTTCGATAAACATCTCTGCTAATATTCCAAACATTGTAAACAATGTATCAAGCCATATTCTTCCTACAGAAGATGTTACATATGATATTGGTAGTCCAACTCAACAGTTCCGTTCACTATATCTAAGTGGGCAGACAATCTATATGGATGGTGTAGAACTAAAAGTAGATGGGACAACAAATAACTTTAGTATTACAAGTGTTACCGGTGAAACAGTTGTAACTGAAAACTTTGCTACAGAAGCATATACGCAAGCATATGTAACTCAAGCACTTGCGAATGCGGTAGTCGATGGATCGATTGACTTAGCTGGGTATGCAACAATAGACGAAGTGAATACAGCAATCGCTGGCATTGGACCTCACTTTAGTGGTTCATATAATGACTTAACTGATAAACCAGTACTATTCGATGGTGACTATACTTCTCTAACAAATAAACCATCTCTGTTTGATGGTGATTATAATTCATTAACTAATCTACCTACAATTCCGACAGTTCCAACTACTATTAGTTCATTCACAAATGACAGTGGTTATGCTTTACAGACTGAATTGTTCTCGGGTTCTTATAATGATTTAACAGATAAACCAGTTCTGTTTGATGGTGCGTACTCATCACTTACTGGCACACCAACAATTCCAGCAGACTTATCAGACTTAACAGATACAACAAATCTATTAGCAACTGATTTTACAGGTTATGCTACAGAGACTTTTGTAAACACTGCAATCTCTAACTTAGTAGATACTGCTCCTGAAACGCTAGATACTCTTAATGAACTAGCAGCAGCACTTGGTGATGACGCTAACTTCTCATCAACAATAACTGCACAAATTGGCACGAAAGCAGATTCATCTACTGTTACTAACTTACAAAATGTGTTAACAGCAGAAATTGGAACAAAGGCGACAGCCGCAGATTTAGCAACAGTTGCGACAACAGGTTCGTATACCGATCTATTCAATACACCGACGATCCCAACAGTTCCTACAAACGTGTCTTCATTCACAAACGACAGTAACTATCTGACGCCATCGACATTAGTTACAGATTTTGGATTATTGACTGATCCACAGATTGCAGGTGTAGGTTCTAATGTAGATGCTACTATTATAAATGTTTCGTCATTTAATAATGATGCAGGTTATCTAGTCGCTTCTGATTTACATGCAGTAGCAACAAGCGGATCATATAACGATTTAACTGATAAACCGACATTGTTTGATGGACAGTACTCATCACTAAGTGGTACACCTACTATTCCTACAAATGTGTCAGATTTTACAAACGATAGTGACTATGTAGAAACATCAGAACTACAAACAGTAGCATTTAGTGGTCTTTACAATGACTTGCTACTAAAACCTACACTATTCTCAGGATCATGGGATGACCTAAGGGACAAGCCTGCGTTGTTCGGGGGATCATATCTTGAACTTACAGATAAACCTACATTATTTGATGGTCAATATTCATCATTAGTTGGTTCACCAGTAAATGTTTCTCATTTTACAAATGATATAGGCTATGTAAAATATTCAGCCGAAGCACACATTGTTCCAAATACAGATGACACATATGACTTAGGATCGACATCTAATCAATGGCGTACAATCTATGGTCATACTGTAGAAGCAACATATGCAGACCTTGCTGAAAGATACGCAGCAGATGCTCCTTACGATGAAGGTACTGTTCTTGTATTCGGTGGCGAAGCAGAAGTAACAGCATGTAAGATGGACACTGATGTGCGTGTAGCAGGTATAGTGTCAGTAAATCCAGGACTTAAACTAAATAGTAGTGCGGGTAATTCAGAAACACATCCGTATATTGCTCTTAAAGGTCGAGTACTATGTAAGGTAGTCGGACCAGTTAAGAAGGGCGATTTACTAGTGACATCTGATACACCAGGATATGCAAGATCCGTTTTGGGTGTAGATATGGGACATGCAGTTCTAGGTAAATCACTGGTAACTGATCTGTCAGGCGGCGAAAAACTTATTGAGGTTTTCGTAGTTTAAGACTGTCAAAAATTAACTATAAATTAAATTAATCCCTAATTGTCGATAAATACAATTAGATAATACTGATCCCCTAAACGGTATTGTCTATAACAAATCGATTTTTATAGACGGGAGAATTAATATGGCAGCATATGCAATCCAGTTCCGTCGTGGTACAACGACACAACATAACTCATTCACAGGTCTATTGGGTGAGGTTACAGTTGATACAGACAAGAAAACACTTGTCGTACACGATGGTTCAACAACAGGTGGTTTCCCACTAGCACGTGAAGGCGCAAACCTATCTTCGGCAGAAGGTTCATTTACGTCAAACGTGTCAGTAGGCGGCACTTTCTCAGTAACATCAACGGCATCGTTCTCAGATGACGTTACAATTACTGGTGACCTAGGAATGACAGGTCACATTATTCCATCAGCGAATATTACATACGATCTTGGTTCATCAACTATGATGTGGCGAGACATCTACGTTGGTCCTGGTTCACTTTATGTTAACGGTAAAAAAGTTATCGAAGATAACGCAGGTACAATTAACATTACAACAGACGCAAACCAAAACCTTAAAGTAGAAACAACAGGTACAGGTTCTCTACAACTTTCATCAGCGGCAGGTATTACAGTAAATGGTGAAGTTAATGCTCTAACAGGTGACATACAGTTTGGTGACCACCTAGACATGAACTCAAACCGTATCAAAGAAGTTTCAGCGCCGGTTGATAGCACAGACGCAGCGAACAAAAGTTATGTTGACTCAACTATTTCAACAAAGTTGGGTGATGGTACACTATCATTTGATGGTGTAGACGGTGATTTCTCAGGTAACGTTGCAATCGCAGGTAACCTAACAATCACAGGTACAACAACAACAGTTAACGCTGAAACAATCAATCTAGCAGACAACATTCTACTACTGAATTCAAATGCTACAGGTACAGCTTCACAGAACGGTGGTATTGAGATTGAGCGCGGTGATGACCTAAACGTTCAGTTCCTATGGGACGAAACAAATGATCGTTGGTCAATTGCGTCAGAAGACCTATATACAGGTGGTTCATTTATTGGTGACCTAACTGGTGATGTAACTGGTACAGTTTCATCTCTATCAAACCACGATACAGGTGATCTAACTGAAGGTACAAACCTATATTGGACAACAGCACGTGGTGATGCGAACTTTGCAACAAATCTAGCATCATCTGATACAGATGACCTTTCAGAAGGTACAGCAAATCTTTACTACACAACAGCACGTGTTAATACTGCATTTGATACACGCCTAGCAACTAAGTCAACAACTGACTTATCTGAAGGTGCAAACCTATACTGGACATCTGCACGTGGTGATGCGAACTTTGCTACAAACCTAGCAGCGTCAGATACAGGTGATCTAACTGAAGGTACAAACCTATACTGGACATCTGCACGTGGTGATGCGAACTTTGCAACAAATCTAGCAGCATCAGATACAGGTGATCTAACTGAAGGTACAAACCTATACTGGACAACTGCACGCGGTGAAGCAATGTTTGATACAAAACTTGCAGCAGCAGATACAGATGACCTTTCAGAAGGTACAGGTAACCTATACTTCACTGATGCTCGCGCTCGTAGCGCACTGTCAGTAACAGGTGACCTAACATACAATACATCAACTGGTGAGTTCTCGTTCACAGAGCGCACAGATGCAGAAGTACGCGGTCTAGTATCAGTAACAGATGCGGGTGGTGATGGTTCACTATCATATAATGCATCAACAGGTGTTATCACATATACTGGTCCATCAGCGACAGAAGTACGTGCGCATTTCTCAGCAGGTACAGGTATCTCAATTACAAACGGTGTAATTGCGAATACACAATCTGAGGATTATGTGTCATCAGCAACATTCAATGCATCAACAGGTGTTCTATCACTTGGTCGTGTACAGGGTGGTACTGTAACTGTTGACCTAGATGGTCGTTACATGAATGCTGATAGTGGATTCACATATGCACACTCATCAGCACAAACAGTAAACGCAACAGTAGCAACAAACAACGGTTCTGGTGCAGTTACTTTTGACTTCAACGAACTAGAAGGCGCAATGCACTATACAGTGTATCTAAACCGTCAACTACTTCGTCCAGGTGAGTTCTCAGTGAACACAGCATCAACAACTGCTAACCTAACAATTTCAACAGGTGTTCTAGCAGAAGACGATGAACTAGAAGTTGTAACACTAAAAGCAGCAAACCAATCATAATTTAGATTATGCTAAGCCAGGAGGGTAGACATCCCTCCTGGTCATGACTTTTACAGAATGGTTTTGTATTAGTCCCGTATAATCGCTCATCAACATTTTAAGGAGAGAGTAAAATGTCACGTAAGTTTAAAATCGGTGGTTCAAGTAAATCACTAAAGGATCTATGGAAAGAAAAGGTAGCGGCAGCCGCAGCATCAAACACATCAGCTACGTATGGTGAATGGGGAAACGTTTCAAGCCTTGCAACAGCATCAGATGATGACTATAAGAATTATAAATTTAAAATTAACAAAAAAGGTGAGATGGAGCCAATCGTTTCAGGCACAGAAGGTGTTGATGATATCACATTCTCAGCTTCAAAATCAAACCTTCGCCGTATTGCTGATCTAGAACGTAACGTTTCAATTCTAGCAAACAGAATTTCAACAATTGACGCAGAAGCAGATATTTCTGACTCAGATGCGTTTGATAACTGGATCACAGAAGATACAGCGTTCACACAAGATGTTACACTTGGTCGTTCAAGCACATCATCATGGTGGGGCGGTTCAACAACCGCTACACGTGTAGACGTTGACGGTCACCTATACATCAACAACGGTGTTACTTTTGGTTCAACAGCAATTGAAGAACTGCAAGATAAAATCGGTACAATGTTCTCAGGTTCAGAAACAGGTATCACAGCTTCATACAACGATGGCGGTAACAATGTAACATTCTCAGTTACATCAGCACCAAAATGGTCAACATCACGTACTCTATCACTAACAGGTGATGTTTCGGGTTCAGTATCATGGGATGGTTCAGCAAACGCTTCAATCTCAGTAGCAGTTGCTAACGATTCTCACACACACGCTTTTGCTAACATCACAGGTAAACCAACAACACTTTCAGGTTATGGTATTACTGATGCGGCATCAGATTCAGAACTATCATCAGGTCTATCTGGTAAAGTTTCAACTAACTCAGCACAAGCAATGAGAGCAACAGATGCGCTAACAGTATCAAATGACACAATCACAATCCACAAAGGTGATGGTACATCAGAGTCAGTATCAATCTCAGATGCTAACACATGGCGTCCAGTTGTTGATAATCTAACATCAACAGATACAGGATCATCACTATCAGCTAACCAAGGTCGTGTTCTAAATAACCGTATCGATACACTAATCGGTGGCACACCAGCGACAACACTTGATACAATCAAAGAAATCGCAGATGCTATCTCAGCAAACGATACAGCAATTGATACACTAGCAACAAAAACATCAGCACAAGTACTACGTGCAACAGATGCACTAACAGTATCAAATGACACAATCACAATTCACAAAGGTGATGGTACATCAGAATCAGTATCAATTTCAGATGCTAACACAAACTACTACACATCAGCAGTTTCATTCTCAACATCAACTGGTGTTCTAACTCTGACAGGTGCAGGTGGTCGTTCAAACCTAACTGTTGATCTAGACGGTCGCTATACAGACAATGCTTACGCAGACGCAATGAACCAGCATGTTCGTACAACTGACTCACCAACATTCGCAGCAGTTACAGCAACAAACTTCAACGGTACAGCAACATACGCTAAGTATGCTGACCTTGCAGAACGTTATGCAGCAGACGCTCCATACGCAGAAGGTACAGTTGTAGTATTCGGTGGTGAAGCAGAAGTAACAGCTTCAACTTCATTCGCACAGCGTTCAGTAGCAGGTGTTGTATCTCTACGTCCAGCGGTTGCAATGAACGCAGAAGCGGGTAACAATGAAACACACCCATTCATCGCACTACAAGGTCGTGTTCCAGTGAAAGTAACTGGTGACGTTAAGAAAGGTGACATTCTTGTTGCTTCTGACGTTGCAGGTACAGCAACAGCATGGAACAATGACGATGCGGACCCACGTATGACAGCATACGTTGGTATCGCTATCGCAGACGCAGTAGACGGTTTCGTGGAAGTAAAAGTAGGTAAGTAATTCTTATTACATATCTTTCAGAAAGGGAGCGGCAACGCTCCCTTTTTTCTTTATAAATATTATCATGGATATAAAGTATTATAATAACAGAAAAACAGTTCCGCTAAAGACAGAATCGTTCTTAGATAATCTGTCTCGTTATGATATAGAAGATGAACCAAGCGAACTTAATGAACAGCATACGATAGAATATGTTGATTGGGATAAACTAGTAATTACTGATAACCAAAAACAAAGTTTTGATCCAGAACACGCATTAGAAATAATGTCAAGGTATCATCCTGGTGTACATAGACCTGTGTGTGTCGCATTGTTTGGCGGGCAATATATCGTCTGGGATGGACATCATAGTGCTGTAGCAGCATATAAAACAGGAATGAAACAAGCACCATGTGTTGTGTTTAGATGCGATACGCTAACTGATTTTCAAGAACTGTTAGATGCGGATACGTTTATTAAATTTGATAATTCACAACTAGAAATTATGTTTGAAGAATTTATCAGTCATCACGGTGGAACAAATCACGCAGAGTAGAAAATAACCCTCCGCTGTTTGTCTCATCTTTGTTCTCATCAACCCATTCAGGAAAACGTTCAAATAATTTTTTCCATTGGTGCATTTCATTATACAAATCTGTAATCTTCACAGCATATTCACTGTTGCTGTTTATACCGTATTCATCTCTAATTGTTTTAACTCTGTTCTTACACTCACGTATATCTTCAATATCTTTGTCGATGGCAAGTAGTATTCTTTCAAAACTTTCTGGATTTGAAAACTTGTTGATAAGAAACTTATGATGTTCGTTTTTAGATTTACCATCATACAAAAACATAATCTCTTGTAAGTCATAGTATAACGCTTTTACAGGGTTAATTGTTTCCCTGTATCTCTCCATCACTTCTTTAATCTTAAAATTTTCATCTAGTGTTGCTAGATTTTCTAAAACAGATGATGCAACTAAATTTACTTTTTGTCTATTAGAAGTTAAACGCTTTTGGTACATTGCTTTTACTTTAGCAATCACGGCATCTACTACACGTCTGTCATCGTGGGTTAATCCTTTTTTAAGGTACTCTAAATGCCCAGGAGATGAGTTTACAATATCCATACGTAGGTTATCCGAAACGACACCACGTTTCAGATATTCTTTACAATCACGAATAAATCGCTGTTTTCGTAAATCTATAATTCCATCTACCAAAGAACTTCTCCCACTATAGTATTTATAGTGTACTGATTATATTTCTAATCAGCTTTAATTTGTTTTTGTTAAAGAGTGTTCTTCTAGTCCCCGGATGTAGCGGCTTTGGAAGATAGTTAGTATGTACCCAACTGTAACCGCCGCTCTCTGAATTTAATTTTGGAATGAATTCTTTTTCTACTAGTATTACGAATGTATAATAACTAAAGGTTTTATCTCTGGAATGGTACTGGTCAAGGGGATAAACTTTTACAATATCTTCAAGTGGATCCAGATTTATTTCTTCTTTTAATTCTCTTAGTAAACCTTGTGATACATTTTCATCTATTTCGACTTTACCACCAAATAGTCCCCAATTTCTTGGATAAGAACTTTCAGTTGAACGTTGTTGTAATAGAATTCGTTTAGTGTCTTTAGCAAGAATACACGCACCCGCCGCCTTTATCATTCGCCACCTTCATCTACTAGCTCAAGTCTCCAATATCCACCCTCGTAAATACCCTGATATGTATCACTCCATGTGCCATTTTCAAACTTGAATTGTTGTAGGGTAGTGGTATTTGTCACATATGCACGTCTATCAAATTCACTTGCATCAAAAGATATTACCCATTCATTGCCATTATATTCTATAATGTCGTTTTCGCCAATATCAACATTAAAATGATTTACACTTTCGTCATCTAATCCTAGACCTATTAGGTATCTTTGTCCTAGTGATGGCATCGGGAAACCATTAAATCCGGGTCTTGCGGTATTTGGATTTATAATTCTATCAACGGCTGCAATAGTATTCGTTGGTAACGTGTCTCTATCTAGTTCTAATGAAAGTAATGTAGGGTCATTCGTTGTTGATAGCGTCCCAATAACATCCGCATTCAAGTCTTCTAGTTCACCGTGATATTTTAATCTCATACGAGAAACACCATCGTGTAACATACCATAGTTTGAAAGAACTTCTTCCCAGGTTCTTTCATTATCCCAGTTGCCGTTTTCCAACACTTTAATGAATATATTTCCACCATCTTCATATACGTTTACTGCATAGTTACCCGGTGTTACAACCACACTCGACTGTCTTTCTAAATCTCTAAAGAATTCAAATGCATCTGGGTCATAATCAAGTGTGTCTAAATCAGTGTATTGATAGATATTATGAATAATATTCCTAATTACATTTTGTCTTGTAACTTGCGCTGGTGGGTTAATCCAAATAGGTATCTGAAAAAACAAACTAGCAATATCAATTTGGTCTTCTACACCTGCAGGAATACCACGACTTGTCCATTGAATATCCGTAAGCTCAACTGTTGTGATAGTGGTCCAATCGATTGGGTTGTCATTCTGTTGAATTTCTAGTGCTGGGTTAAACAGAACAAGCATTTGTTCCATTAACTGTAGTTTTTGATCTGTATTACTTGTCCATACATCTACTTGCATGTTAAGCAAGTAAGGGACTGGCATAAGACGCCCTACGCTATACTTAGGTCCTGTCTCGTTAGTATACGAGCTAGTCTCAGGGTCCCAACGTCTTTCATTAACGCTTACACTATCAGTAAAGAATGGTTCTTGTACTCTTGCTCTATCTGGCTGAACACTTTGTATCCAACATGCAATAAATGGAGCAGAGTTTACAATGTTTTCTGAATTGTTTTTAAGAACAGTAGCAGCCATACGTGATACATCACCGTAACGTGCTGGAACTCTGATATAGTAATCAGATACACCATCATTCATTTTCTTGCCTGTTTTGACAGAAAAGCCACTGAACATACGTACAAATTGTAGAACGTATCTTCTTATTTGTTCGTCATAAAAATGTGATTGTTTAACTGTCATTATTCGTCTACCTTAGGTCTAACTGCTTTTGAGAGATTCACTTTAGAAGTCACTTCTGTTCCATCATCAAGTACTACACGGCCATCATTATTGATAAACTTATGATGCAGCGCATGTCCAACTTCCCAAGCACCATCATCATCTTCAATCTTATACCATTTGTTATCACGGTATTGGAATAGACGTGCAGGATTATAATCAACACGTAAGAAGTACGCATCATCATCGGGTGATTGAGGAAAGCGTGTGCCGCTCTCTACAGTAGCATAGTCTACATCATCGGGATGATCTGACTGTTCAGCATATTGTAGATTGTTTGTTCTATAATCGTAATACTTTCCCGGAACATTCTCTTGTGCTTCTTCTACGATAGCATCATTGATTTGAAGTTCTTTATTGTATGTAGAAAGAATGTTTTTCAAATCATCAGCTTCTTCTCCGGTTCCAAAGATATCTGAGTACTCTTGTGTATCTTGTAGTTGCTTGCAGCGAATACGCCAAATATGTGGCCACCACCCTGGATCAAACCCTTCACTTGCTTTAGAGCCTTCTTGTACAACCCAATACTGATTAACTGCGGCTGCGTCTTCATCTAATAGTAAGTCATCTCTCATGTGAGGAAGTTCGATAACATCACCTGTCATAAGTTTACGACCGATACGTTCTACCATATCATTAAGATGTACAGTAAAGATGTTTTGATCCGAACCCAAGAACATACCAAACTGTGACAAGTCAAAATCTTGGTCGCTTACAGTATAAGCACCGCGCAGTTCGAAAACAGTTGTCTCGTAACGTCTATCACGATTCTCCATGAACAGCAAGTCTTGAATAGGAGGGTTTGCTGGGTCATAGTTTGGATCGTTTTCGTCAACTGAACCTATATATTTGTGAACTAGTAGGGCAGTACCACCATGCTCAAAATGAGCCTTTACCATCTTGTCGATGAATTTGTAGTCATTACCTTTACGTGGGTTCCATAAACTTAATCTTGGCATGTTTTTTTCCTTGACTTATTACTGTATTTATCATATAGTTATAATTAACGTACGGAGAAAATAAATGCTAAATGACGGAACGATAGTGTTACGGGGAGTAATTAACCCAGTAACAATAGCACAATTTAAACTATGGGCTACTAACCCAGAAAGATATCATCGTGGTAATGGTGTAGACGGTAATTATCATAGCGAACACGATGGTAAACGTGAATATGATGTATGGTGGACTACACAACCTCCAAAAGAAATGTGGGTCCCACTAGTTGTACAACTACAGGATCCAATCACCCATTTGTTCGGTCATAAGAATTGGGATATTCATGTAGTAGACTGTATCACTACACGTCCAAGTTCCAACAAAATTTACGCACACATTGATACCCCATATCGTTTTCAGGAATTCTCACAGATAGACGAATGCTTGGGAGTACAGATTATTATTCCGCTAGATGACTTTACATTAGAGAATGGCGCAACAGCATACTTACCCGGATCGTCTTTAGAAAAGATTGATTATATGGACTTAGAACTTCACAGAGACTCATATAACATGAGATTGAAAAAAGAAGGACAGCAATTCTTATCAAAGCCCGGTGATGTTTTGATGTATGATGGTCGCACACTACACTCAACAATGCCAAATAAATCAACAGAGTTTCGTTCAGCATTGCTTATAAATGCACTAAAATCTGATATTATTGACCGGGTCCAAGAACTTGACAAAAACACCGATTTCGTCAAAAAGTAGAAAAAACTTGACATTTATCGTAATTATTGTATTATGATTCGTAAATAGAGTTTGTAGGAGGACTCATGGCAGTGGCAACTAGAAAAAAAATGACAAGAGCAAAAGTGACGAAGAAGCCGGCAAGAGCAAGAACGCCAAAATTTGTTGACGAAAAATACACAGGACCAGAACCAGACTGGACTTATGCGGAAGACATGACCGCAGAAGAATATTACCGTGAACGGTGTCGTACAGGATTTTATTATAATTATTTCTATACGACAAAAGATGGTAAGCCGTGGGTACTTGCTTGGATGAAAGATAACGGCTATACAAAAGAACAAATTGCTGCGGTGAAAGCAGTACCAGATAGTTGGGTTTCTATATCAGTGTCTGGATATTGTAGAGCATTGTCAAAAGGTATGCCAGTCAATCATAAAGGGTTACCTGCTTACTTGGAAACACTGGCAGGTGTTTCTAATAACTCAATGACTGACGCTGATGTTTATGTCAAACAAAAACTTGAAGAAATCATTGAGCGTGGTAAAGGCATCAAACAAGAAAAGCAAGAAGAAGAAAAGAAGAAAGATATTCCTCGACCAAACATTCAACAATTACTACGTGAAAAAGCAGTTGAAATGGCGGCAGAAATTGACGAATTCGTTGATGATTTTGACTATAAGCCAGCAACACTTAAACAGTTTGATCCTCTGAAACTTCTTCGTAAAGTAGAAGCAAAAGGTAATCACGCTAAACATATCAAGTCATTCTATCAACTTGAATTCGAAGAATACGATGAACTTCTTAATCCTCCAAAGCGCATG
>Ga0255758_10001358_pt1 | contig 24939 bp, 25 predicted proteins | sample 011ome_24_FD_179958 | JGI IMG/M metagenome (GOLD analysis project Ga0255758, IMG submission 179958) | Coastal salt marsh microbial communities from the Groves Creek Marsh, Skidaway Island, Georgia - 011513CT metaG (version 2) | ecosystem: Environmental > Aquatic > Marine > Intertidal zone >...
AGGTAAATGATCGAATTGTCACCTGGGGAGAAATTGAGCGGGCCATGGACCGTTTAAATTTCACAGAAGAGGAAAAGAAAAAAAGGGCATCGGAATTTGTGGGCGGTAAAATTGACCGCCTGCTTTCAATTTATGCTTTTGAAAACAAAGGTATGGGCATCCCGGAATCCATTATTGAACAGGAATACAACAAAAGACTGATTAAAGAATTTAATGGAGACCGTAAACTTTTTCGGGATGTATTGCGGAGTAACGGGCAATCCCAACTCGAGTACAGGGACGAACTCAGGGAGGATATAATTTACAGCCATATGCTCTCTACCCGGAAGCGCTTGAAAGCGGAAATTAGTCCTGAGAAAGTGGAACGGTTTTACCGGGAAAACGGGGACATGTTTAAGACGGAGGCAAAAGTAAAGCTTCGGGAAATTGTTTTTTCCCAAATTGCCGGCGAACCTGAAGCGATCCTCATGCAACAAGCCAAACAAATACAAGATATGTTATCCGAAGGCTCGCCCTTCGAAGTTTTAGCTACGCAACATGGACAAAGCCCTTTTCGTGACAAAGGAGGAGACTGGGGAGTCATGGTCTCTGCAAGAGAGATCAGAAGTACCGCCATTCGCAAGCAAGCCTTTGCTCTCAAAAAGGGCGAAGTTTCCAAACCTTTCACCATTGATTTATTAGAGCGCAAAGCGAATGGAGATATCGGGAAATCTGGAAAAATCGCAGTTTATCTACTCAAAGCTGAAGATACTAAAGCTGCAGGGAGAAAGAGTTTGGATGATGTGCGCTTAGAAATTGAAAAGATTTTAGCCACGAAGATTGAAGCACAGAGCCAACGCCAGTGGCTAAACCGGCTTAAAAGAGATGCATTTATTGAAGTTAACCTTCCTGCAGGCAAAACTTTAGAAAAATAAATAGTTGCTCACCTGAGCTGTGACTGGCGTATCCCTCAAAGACCTCCCTCCAGAAGAACGCCCTCAAGAGAGACTGGAAAGACTGGGGGCACACGCCCTTGCGGACCGCGAACTTTTGGCCATGATTATCCGCTCTGGCACCCGGCAGCTAGATGTCCTCGCCTTGGCTGATCAGTTGCTTAAAGATGCAGGTTCTCTATCGGGGTTACTCCGTTGGGATACTCGTGATTTTCAGAAAATTAAAGGGATCGGAAAAGTCAAGGCATTGCAGTTATCCACGCAGGTTGAGATTGCTAAAAGAATGGTTCGAGGTGAAAGAAACCGAGTAATTATCTTGGATGAGCCTCAAAAAGTCTGGGATTATTTATTCCCTGAAGTTCGGGCTGATTCAGTAGAAAAAGTCTGGGTTTTGTGCTTGGATAGAAAAAATAAATTGATTCAGGCCGTACCTGTCACCTCAGGCACAGCCTCAAGCAGCCTGATTCATCCCCGAGAGATTTTCAGGCCTGCGATTAGGTGTGCAGCGTCTGCAATTATTTTAGCCCATAATCACCCTTCCGGCGACCCCTCACCAAGCACGGCTGATATAAAAGTTACTCAAAAAATACTTGAAGCATCAAGAGCGGTGGATATTGAAATGATTGATCATGTAATTGTTGGAGAGCGAGAGAATTGTCCAAATCAATTGGGGTACTACAGTTTTTCAGACTCCGGTTTTATACCCTGAGAAAAAAAAGCTTATTCAACCAAGCTTAAAATCCGTACACTCCAACGGCTGACTGAAAAGGAGAGACCATAGGGCTGTCCATTGCGACCTTCCTTGAAACTTTCAAAACCGGAAGCACCCGCATCCCCATGCCCACCATAATCCGGTGCATCCGTATCCAAAATGACTTGCCAATTCCCGAGGTGGGGGCAGCCCCAGTCACGGTGACAAATTTGATCTGAAAAATTACAGGCCACTAACAAAGTGTCTTGAGGGATTTCCCCATATTTTAGGAATGAAAGTGTTTGACCGTTATGATCATTGCAATCAATCCACTGAAACTTATCCGATTTATGATCAGAGGAGGACCATGTCGGATGCTGTGAATAAAGCTTATTTAGATCACTCACCAGACGCTTAAGTCCAGCATGAAGAGGAAATCTCAGGAGAGCCCAATCTAACGGCGACTCAAAATCCCATTCTTTCCATTGCCCAAACTCAGAACCCATGAATAAAGTCTTCTTACCAGGCCAAGTCCATTGCAGGGAAAATAGGGAGCGAAGATTTGCCAAACGGTGAGCTGGATCACCTAGGTTCATTTTATTGGCAAGCGAACCTTTACCATGGACTACTTCATCATGAGAAAATGCCTGTATAAAGTTTTCCGAAAATTGATACATGGCACCAAATGTCAACTTATCATGGTAATTTGGCCGCTGGGATGGAGAGGCGGAAAAGTAATCCAAAGTATCGTGCATCCATCCCATATTCCATTTAAAATCAAACCCGAGACCACCGACACTCGGCGGTTGAGTAATCTGTGGAAAAGCAGTGGATTCCTCGGCAATACTCAAAACAGAAGGAAATTCCTCGTGAATAGACTGGTTGAATTGTCGAAGAAAATCTACCGCCTCCAAGTTATGGTTCCCCCCATATTTGTTGGGAATCCATTCACCATCTTTTCGGCCATAATCCAAGTAGAGCATGGATGCGACCGCATCAACCCGGTAACCGTCCACCCCGAATCTTTCGAGCCAGGATATTGCACTTCCGACAAGAAAACTCTTCACCTCTGCCCTGCCATAATTGTAACACAAAGTTCCCCATTCAGCATGCTCACCCTGCCTGGGATCCTGATGCTCAAAGAGGCAAGTTCCATCAAACTTGGCAAGAGAGAATTCATCCGCAGGAAAATGAGCTGGAACCCAGTCGATGAGCACCCTTACCCCAGCATCCTGGATTGCCTTTACAAGCATGGCAAACTCTTCAGGGCTTCCATACCTATGGGTGGGAGCGTAGTAGCCTGTAACCTGGTATCCCCAGGATCCACCGTAAGGATATTCGCTTGGGGGGAGGAACTCTACATGAGTAAAGTTCATTTCCCTAAGGTAAGCCGGTAAAGTTTGTGAAAGTTCGAAATAAGAAAGCGGCCGGTTTTCTTTGGTGTGGTATTGCCACGACCCTAGGTGCATTTCATAAATGGAAATCGGCTGATTTACTGGTGCACCGTCCCTTCTATCACGGAATGAATTCAAAGAGGAGCGGTCTGCAATAATGGATGCATTACCGTTGGGAGGCTCATAGCAAAAGGCGAAAGGATCAGTCTTTTCCCGTAAAATGTTATCTGCCCCTAAGACTCGATACTTGTACTTTTGACCAATGGTTGCAAAAGGCACAAACAACTCCCTACATCCACTGGATCCCAGGGAGCGCATGGGGAGGTTCACTGGGTTCCACAGATTAAAATCTCCGGTCAAATGAACACTTTTAGCAGAAGGTGCCCAGACAACAAAGGAAACTCCAGGCACTCCTTGGTGAGAAACTGGAATCGCCCCTAATTTCTCATGAGGCCTTCGGTCGATGCCTTGGTTAAATAACTCAAGGTCTTGATTTTGCACATAAGGCTCAAATGCGAATGGATCGACCCATTCGTGACTCAAACCCTTGTAGTGTGAAAGAAAGGTGTAGGACGAAAATGGCTCGATCTCATCAATCTCTGCTTCAAAAAAACCTTTCTCATGAATCCTTGTAAGAGAAAGCCGGGTTTGCTTGTCTTTACTCACGAGTTGAACGCTGCAGGCGTGATTATCAATTGCCCGAACAACCCACCTCCCTTTTCCTTTTACAGGATTAATCCCCAACCATGTATGAGGACTAGCCGTAAGACCCGACAGGCAAGACAACATCTCGGATTCTGAAATTATCATCACCTAGATCTATAGTCATCAAAAAGATACAGAGAAAGCGTAAACATGCGATAATACATGATTTCTTTCTTGTTCTAAATTCGTAGCTAAGCATTTTGGCATATGTGCGAATCCATATATTTCTCTTATTACCAGTTCTTGCTACGCTTGGAATCTCTGGCTCACTTCAAGCAAATCGCTCAAGCGGCCCCACCCTTACATCAGAGAAACCACTCATATATGATGATTTTGACCAAACAGTCCGTGCCCAAAAAAACGCCATTTTAAGGTCAGACGAATTTCTTATGCATGCAGATGAAATTCTATGGGATCGCAATAACTCCACGGTGGAGGCTACTGGTAATGCCATTTTTTCAGCACGTGGATTTCGATTACTTTGCGACAAACTGACGCTCAATCTACAAAACGGTAATTATGAGGCTCAAGCGGTAAAAGCCGGATTTTCACCTCTCGTTTTACAGGCAGATTTAATTGAAAAGCATGAAGATAAAGTAAAAGTTACCAATTCGACATCCAGTGAATCTGAATATTTCGAAGGAAGTACCCGACCCGCTTTCTTCTTACGAAACTTAACCTACGATGAAAACAAAAGTTTAGTTACAACATCATCTGGTGTTTTTAGTTTTGGCAAACTTCCGCTCAGTCCGACCCCACCTTTAAAATTTAAAACTGATCAAAATAAAAGGTCTTTTTCTGCAAAGCTTAAAGGAGGCAAACGACCTAATCTTGGATGGTATGTGGGTAAAGAATTAGAATGGGAAGTAGCTGGTATAGAAACAGAAACAGATATCACAGGCTATTCCCAAAGGGGGGTACTACTTTCTACACAACTATCGTACGAAATGAAGAACAATACTAAGGGTGCTCCGTGGGTCCAATCCTTTATTGATTTTGGCTGGATTAAGGACCAGGGGGTCAATATAGGCTTGGATCGTAGAGATCTTGCATTTTCAGAACAGCGCAATTTTGTTAACACAGAAGTCATAATACACGATCGTGAATCACTAAGAGTTGCCGGTGAAGTAAACTATGAAAGTGATTCAGAAATAAATCGTGATTTCTACATTGAAGACTTCAGTCGATCTCAATGGAATGACCACTTCCTGGAATTAGCTTACGAGCCTGACTGGGGAGGCGTCTCGACCCTTCATCGGTGGCAAGTAAATGAGCATGAAGGCCTCATCGAAAGACGACCCAACTTGAGGATTGATGTATCTCCGACTGCTTACCTTCATGAGACTTTATTTCATACCCTGAGTGTAGAATATTCAGATCTTGTAGAAAGAGATGCATGGGGAAGGGTCGATTCACAATCCACAAAGCTTGATACAACTCTTCAAACATTCCGCCCCTTTAAAATCACCAAAGGCCTTACCTACACTCCAGCAATGACCCTCAGGAATCAGCTTTATCAAATAGATAATGCAAGCCCAAAGAGGACTTGGGTAGAAGGTTCACAAGAATTAAGATTTCACATTTTCGCTGATTACTTAGTAGATAATGATGTTTGGAAAATCCATGACCTTCGGCATTCCATGGATTTCATATTACATCATGCTCACCTTGATCTTTCCGACGAAGGAGATCAAAGCCTAATAAATTCTCAAGACTTCTCGCCCTTTATGCTTAACTTGGAACCTGAAAGTTTAATGGATGTAATTGAAGCAGACCGCTTGGAGGAGAGTGAGATAGTTCGCCTAGATTGGAAGCATCAAGTTATGACGAATTTCGATAGCAACATGCGTGAATTACTTTCTCTCAGGTTATCACAAGATTTATGGAAAGAAGCAAATTCTCCTGCCATGGAAGCAAAGTCTTTTTATGCCCAGGCAGATGTTCACCCCGCAAGATGGTTACAAGTAAGAGCCCAGGCTAAACAAAATAATCAAGATTCCAAAAAATTGAATGTTTTTTCGGCTATCATTCAAGATGGATACCAATCAAACTACCAGTTATCTCGTATAAAATACCCAAGATCAAATAACCAATGGGTTCTTGCCGTATCTCGCTGGATTGATCACAGCAAGAAGGTCGAGTTTTTAACTCGATACGAACCTCATAATAAAAGGTTCCCATACTGGAGAATTGCTATGGAAATAAAATCCACTCATGGTCTCGATTATATCATTTCTGTCTCCGAAAGAAACGGAACAGCAAAAGAGGATGCGCTTGCTTTCAATTTTGGACTCCGATTGTTTTCTTTTTGATCATGAAAATCTAATTATGCAGGGTTGACTAATCGATGTTTACGTAAATAAATAAATACCATGTCAAATCGTTTAAAAAATCACGGGTTGCCAACCAAAGACCCCAAAGTCATGGCTCATCTTTTTGGCCTTGGTTTGGATTGCACTGACGGTCACAAAAGAATTACGCAGGCTGATAAATTCTCTATTATGGGAGGTTCGGAAAATACGCATGACAGTATGACAGAAACCCTCTGTAAAACTTTTGAAGATCTCAAGATTAGAGGTAAGTCACTTGAAGAAGCTTCCATGGATGAGCTTTCTGATCTAATTCGTAAACACAGCCCATCTTGATTCCTCACGGCACCCTATCCTTCAATGCCCGCACCACCACCACCTCCTCCTCCCCCGACCCCACCTGGAGGCACTCAGGGGCTCAAGCTTACACCAAAAGCTACTGCTCCAGCCTCATCTGCTCCAAAATTTAAAGTAACCAAATCACCTTTTTCCCAGCCTGGTATTCCAGCTCCAACGGTTACCCAACCTGGTGGACCAACCCCAGCCCCATTGCCCCCAGGAATGCCTCCCCCGAATGTAGCACCATCAGGAAACACACCTCCTCCCGCTTCTCCAAAAGCTCCAAGTCCTGTTCCTATGCCCGTTTCTCCCGTTTCGCCGAGCTTGGGAGGGATGACTCCATCTATTCTCCCTTCGGCCACTCCGGCAGTGCCATCACTTTCACCTTCATCGACAAAGCCCACGATAGCTCCAGCCGTACCTACTCCTGGAACTGGCCAACTTTCTCCCCCTACCCCAGGGACTGGTATAGCTCCTGCCTTATCTTCACCCCCCTCTTTGCCTGGTGCACCAGCACCTGATGGGCCGACCAATGCTCCGCCTACTCCTGCAGTTCCTCCCATGGGCACCCCCCCTAAGCCATCCGCTAAAGAATCACCACCTGCCCCTCAAAAAGCACCGCGGCCCAGCATATTTTTTATGATTCTCGACTTCCTTGTCTTTGGAGGAGCGGTTGCCCTTACCCTATTACTTTTCCTTCAGCCTTAATTATTCATCCTTACAACCTAATAAATTGCTAATGAGCGAACTCATTAATTTAAATAAAGAAAGCTTCGAAAAAGCTATCATTGAAGACAAGACCGTTCTTGTTGATTTTTGGGCTCCTTGGTGTGGCCCATGTAAAGCGATTGCACCTATACTTGGCGAGATTGCTGCAGAGCTTGGGGATGCTGTTTCTATTTATAAAGTGAACGTCGATGATAACACTGAACTCGCTCAGGAACACGGGGTTAATTCCATCCCCACTATTCTTGTATACAAGAATGGAAGCCTCTCAGAAACACTCGTTGGTGTAAAATCCAAAGAAGATTTAATCTCTACTATTCAATCTTGATTTAAATTTATCTGTTCTTGGGTTTGCGACCACCGCATATCCGACAATCATTTCCCTTTGGTTTGGATGATAACATCCCTCGACCTCTCTCATAAAAACTACAACCAGGTCGATGAATTTTACCAAAAGATGTGACCCAGTAACTCAAACTTGGCACAAATCCCTGCCTTTTGTCATAAAGCCTCGGCAATTTAGGCATGGGAGTCTGAGGTAGAGAAGAAATTTTATAATCGAATTCTGTACCCCAAATCCCTGATTTCGATCGTTTGGCTTTTAATTGTGCCATGAGAAAAGGTCCGTAGCGGTTGGTTTCTTCTTCATTATGCCAACCTATTCCATAGCTTATCGCCTCCTTACTAAAGCTTGCTTGGCTGCCCTCCATTTCAATATCGACAACCTTAAGGTTTTGTTCATCAAACTCTCGCTTTATACTAAGACTCGGTGACCTGGATAATAATTTTTTTTCCGTAAAAGCAAGAGCGGCTTCATATCCAGGTTGACCACGGCTTGGGAAGCTTACCCCCCAAGCCCTTAGTCGTAGTAGGTATTGAGGCATTTGGATATCAACCACACCCGGTTTTATAACCCGAATAATTTCTTTTTTATTATCACTGGCGTTAGTATCACTGGCAAAAGTGTGGGAGGTGACAGAAAGACCGTACAGCACCAACAGAGAAAGCAATCTTTGGAATAATGTCATCGCAAGATGTTGAAAGCACTTAATTCTCTCTAAGGGGACACCATTTCTTCTCGGATCATTCTGCCTGACTCATCCCAGAGCCTTCTTCCGTAAAATTTTCCTTCACTCCAATATTCTTCTTCTCGCAGCCCACCACTTTCCCACCATCTCGTCTTGATTCCTGAAAGAACCCCGTAATCAAAAATTGCTTCCAGCGCAGGATTACCATTTTCGAAACGACGTAACTGTTGGCCATGTGGTAACCCGTCTAGATAGGAAGCTTCTAGAGAAATGGAGCCGTCCGCGTACTTATCAACAAGTCTTCCTGTAAACGGTCGGTCAATGTTTTTTCTGTACAATATGCCTCCTTCGTGTCTTTCAGTATCATCATGACCGATGGTAGGGTAACTTCGAACAGGCTTGGGGAAATCTTCAACGATTTCTTTTGCCGTCCTATCTTTTGAGTCAAAGCGGGGTGCAGGTTTCAAGGGCACCACAACCGGTTCATCTTGACCTTCAGGAGAAACAACAGCCTTTTCAACCAGATCATCTTTTGAGCAACTCAAAAAGCCAAGTGGGACCAAAAATAACAGCCAAGATATAAATCTCATCGGAACCTAAATTGTAACTTAAAAGAGGATTGGTAAACAAAATTCAGCTTAAAGAATAACAATGTTTACACCCCAAAAAAAGATGTGAATCGGAGCAAGGTAATGATATCAATCCTTGATATTCCAGAAAAGTATCCGAATACCATTCAAAAATCGGAAATAATTTTTTCAGCAATACATTGGTAAGGGTCAAGTGATTCATTCGGAGATATATAGTCATCTGAGAGTTCAATATCTTCCGGCATTTGCATGAGTTTATCAACCAAAGAGGCAATTTGCACACGAGAAATTTCTGAAGGTGAGCCATCAGTTACAAAAGGTATGAGCTTACCGCTTTCAGTGTTTTCGAGAGAGGCTATCCCGTGGGTAGTCTCCCCTAAGTCATTATCTTGAAGGTAATTTTTGAAATTTATCACAACTTGAATAGAAATAGCTCAAAATGAGCGTAATAAGGTTGTGATTCGTATCTACCTCCTGTGGATCGAACCAATTTACTGAGAGCCACATCCATGCGGCTAATCACATAATCGGCACCTAGCTTAAAGACTTTAGTAAAAAAATAATTTTATTTCTTTCCCCTTTTCTTTTTCATTGGATGGAGCGATGGTGAGGGGATGGATAAAAAAATTTGTAAAGCATACGAAAACTTAGATTTTCTGCATAGCCATGAAGCCCGCCCTATCCGAGTCCTTTGCGAACTCATCGAACCCGGGAAAAAACTCCAAGACCAAAAGGTAGAAAATACCATTGTTTTTTTTGGTTCAGCTAGATCGAAATCGGCTAAACAAGCTGATAGGATATTATCTGATCTTAAAGCTAAGTACCCTGAAGAGAGCAAGCAAACGAAGGATCAAAAGGCTCTCTTACGGAAAGCTGAAAGCCAGGCACTCTTATCAAAATATTACGATCAGGCCGAAGAACTGGCCAAAAAATTATCTCTATGGTCTTATAAAAAATTCCCAAAAGACAAGAGGCTACATATTTGCTCTGGCGGCGGGCCAGGCATGATGGAGGCGGCAAACAAGGGGGCAAACGAGGCAGGGACTAAGTCGGTCGCACTTGGGATCAGCTTGCCTTTTGAACAAGGTGTAAATGAATTTGCCACACCGGAGTTATCTTTTGAGTTTCATTATTTTTTCATCCGAAAGTTTTATTTCCTCTATCATGCGAAAACGGTAATCGTTTTCCCAGGCGGATTTGGTACCATGGATGAATTATTTGAAGTACTTACATTAATCCAAACAAAAAAAGTTTCAAAAGACATCAAGATTTATCTATTTGGGAAAGATTTTTGGGAGGGCCTGATAAACTTTGAACACTTTGTAAAATGGGGAGTCATTTCCCCCGAAGACCTAAATTTATTTCAAATCGTTGATGATGTTGGTTCTGCCTACGAATTAATTACCTCTGATCTCCAAGTGAAAGCAAGTGATCACTGATTCCACCCAAATCATACCTCAATGCCAAGCGGTTGACTACATTGTTAAAATCATTGGGGATCTCTGCAGTCCAATTCATGGTCTCTTTTGTAAGAGGGTGTACCAAGCTAAGCTTCCATGCATGAAGTAGTAGCCTCGGGAAACTCTCTTTGTTTTCCATTTTCCGGCTTCCATAAGTAGCATCACCAACCAATGGATGTTGAGCATTTGAAAAATGAACCCGGATTTGATGGGTTCTGCCTGTGAGAATTTTACACATCACCAGCGTATAGTCGTTTCCAAAATTTTCTAAAGCCTGCCATTGGGTTATCGCAGGTTTACCGGAATCTGAAACTGTCATTTTAACTCTCACGTTCGGGTGCCTTGAGATTGGGCCGGTAAACTCACCCTTTACCTTTTCCATCTTTCCACAAACCAAAGCGATGTATTGTTTATGGACTAAACGATCACTGAACTGAGCCACCAAAGCATGGTATGCTTGCTCAGTTTTAGCGATTGCAATGACCCCACTTGTATCTTTATCAAGGCGATGAACGATTCCTGGACGGTTCGGTGCACCCACCGGGCAAAGATCTGAAGTATGATGCATTATTGCGTGCACCAAGGTGTCCTCCCCTGTACCATCCCCAGGGTGAGTCACCATACCGGCTGGCTTATGAACGACCAGAATAGATTCATCCTCAAAGAGCACCGTGAGAGGGTAATCGTAAGGCACCAAGGTTTGCACTTCCGGTCTTTGTAGATCAACCAGTAGCTGATCTCCGGGATGTATTTTTGATTTAGGCTCAAGCCGGGCACCATCTTTTGTAGTGACCAATCCACTTTCAAGAGCCTTCTTGACAAGATTACGGCTCACTTCAGAAAAGTGCTCGGCAAGGATTTTATCAACCCGACCATGTTGACCATCAGGACAAATAAAAATTTCTTTCACCATGAGTCTTGTGAAAATTCGTTGAGAACGTTCTGAATTTCATGAACCCAAAAATCCTTTAAATCCCTTGATAAATCGGCATTGATAAAACCATTCCGAGCAAGTTGTGCCAATTCGGGCAAGCCAAGACCTAATTTGTCAAAACAAACATGATACTCTTCGTTTAAAGAATTATTAAAAGAGAGGGGGTCATCTGTACTTAAGGTACAGGGTATTTTCTCCTGTAAAAAATGAGGTAATGGATGATCATCCCAATTATCAATAACCCGTAACTTAAAATTGCTTATGGGGCACATATCAAAAGTAACCTCATGATCTTTAACCACATTCATCACTTCCCGAGACTCGATTGATTTCGTACCATGCTGAATCCGCTGAACTCCTAACTCCTTAATCGCATAGAAAACATTTTCCGCAGGACCAAATTCTCCAGCGTGAGCTTTAACCACTTTTCCACAATCTTTAGCTCTTTTCCAAAATGGTGCAGTCCATGACTCCATTGGTAAAGTTTCCAATCCGTGTAAATCAATGCCAGCAAGATCAGACCATGAAGTGATTGCCTGCTCAAGTTGTGGAGCAAGGTTTTCGGTGTACAAGTTGCGACTGATGCCAAGAAAAACCCGGACCTCAAGCCCGGGGGGAATAGCAGCTACAATTGCTTTTAGGATTTCTTCACCTGGTATTTTCAAGTATTCAATCATTCCGGCGTGAAAGCTTGTCTCAACATACTTTACATTTTGCTTTAGGTGATTTTCAAAAATTGCCTGGGCGGCATTAAAATAGGACTCCGGGCTGCGAAAAAAACCCAAGGCATGGTCAATCAATATCTTTTCAAATTGCTCAAAACTATCGTACCTAAAATTTGGCTTACGAAATGAAGGGATGCCTGAAAATTTCACCGGGTTTATTTGTTCCAGTAAAGGCCAGGGAAGTGCACCTTCAATATGAAGATGTGTCTCAGTCTTCGGCAATCTATCAATGAAGTGAACGACCGAAGCATTCATAGGCAAATTATTCGGCCAACAGGGATGAAGGATTGAGCGCTTCAAGGTCTGAAGGGACAAAAAGACCGTCTTTTCGAATCAATTCACCATCAAACCAAATCTCTCCCCCACCCCATTCTGGGCGTTGAACCGAAACCATATCCCAGTGGACTTGTGACTTGTTTCCATTATTTGCTTCTTCATAGGCTTGCCCGGGCGTAAAATGAAAAGAACCGTCAATCTTCTCATCAAAAAGAATATCAAGCATGGGTTCTCTAATCATGGGATTAAAGGCGATAGCAAACTCTCCAATAAACCTTGCCCCTTCATCGGAATCCAAAATTTCGTTAAGTCTTTGCTGATTGGATGAAGAGGTGGCTTCTACAATATACCCATCTTTAAAGGTTAGGGTGATACCCGAAAATGCACTGCCTTGATAAATTGTATCTGCATTAAAAAAAACGGTTCCGTTTACACTGTCTCGAACAGGACATGAAAACACTTCCCCATCCGGAATATTATGGGTGCCACCACATGAAACTGCACTGATCCCCTTGATAGAGAATTGTAAATCAGTCTTGGGGCCAGTAATCTTAACGCAGTCCGCATCTTTCATTCTTTTTTCTAAGGCGGCCATACCGGGAACCATTTTTGAATAATCCATACAGCAGGCATTGAAGAAAAAATTTTCAAAAGACTCCGTACTCATTTTCGCTTGCTGTGCCATGGAGGGCGTGGGCCAGCGCAGGATGCACCATTTGGTCTTCTTAACCCTCCAGTCAAGGACTGGTTTCAATGCCTTCATTGCCCGGTTCATGTCTTCGGAGGGCAAATCCGAATTTTCAAATACATTACTGCTTCCACGTACTGCAATGTAAGCGTCCATGACTTTCATCCTTTCCAATTCCCAGGTCATATTGGCAAACAGCTGCTCTTCTGACGCACCTATTATGCACTCGCGGTCAACACGGGCCGACTGAACCTGAGAGTATGGAAGTCCACCCGCTTCTTTAACCGCACGAATAAGGGCGATGGACATTTGCTGTGGAATGTCAAATGAGTGAATGAGAACTTTATCCCCTTGCTCAATCTTAGTTGAGTGAGAAACAAGGTTACGAGCTAGCTTTAAATAGCGTGGATCCATAAATGTTCAAAGTTAGATAAAAATTAGATGCCGCGTCTAATCTTGGAGCCATCAAAATTAATGCGAACGCGATAAACTTTTTTGACCCTGTTAATGATTTCATAAGTCTTGGGATCGACTCGGGAAGGAACTTCCATTCTTCTGATATCAACAACCGCTGTAAATCCTCTTTCCGTAAAAACATCAATGAGCATGGCGATTGCAAGAGGATCATCAAAAACTGGGTGTTCGGAGTTAATGTAGGCAAGCCCTGATATCGAGTGTTTTTCCACAACTGGAATAAATTTGGACTTTATAAGGCCAACCACCTGCTCAAATAGTTCAGCGTGAAATTTCTCATAGGAATCAAGGCGATGGACTAGTACCTGCCTTGCATGCAAAGAAAGTTTTTCAGCCAGCGGAATGGATGAAATACGGTCATATGTTGATTGATCAAGCTCCAGTGAACTTTGATATTTTAACTCCGAAATAATCCGCTGTTGAACCTCAATGACACTTCCGTGAGCGTTTATAAAATGATAATGAAAAACCTCCCTAAGGGTGGTCAATGAATCATAGGTAGACTCCTTAAATGTTTTGTAACGGCGATGGGCTGCCTCATCATTTAAGTCTGTTTTCCTAAGTTCCCACTTTTCTCCAACCCCTGAAGCATCAACTTCTGCATTGTGAGCGATTGTTCGCTGACCTCGTAACAATTGCCGGCGTACACTTTCCTCTTCATCAATGAAAAGCATGATGATATGAAACCTGGGTTTGGGAAACTGTGATTCCTGAAAAGTACCGAGATATTTACTACGGAGCTCAGAAAGCCTACCGTGAAAAAGCTTCAGGCACTCTACCTGTGTCTTTGTTCGGGGAAAACCGTCAACGATAGCACCACTCTCGTAAATGGGGTCAAGCAATGTGCTTAAAACAAGCTTGGTCACTTCGCGGTCTCCAGCGAGTAAGCCTGCATCAATTTTCTTTCGGGCTTCCGGAGACTTAAGCAGCTCACTTACAATAATCGGCTTTTCCGTGAGGTCTCGAAACTCCATAATAAAGGCGGTTTGAGTTCCCTTCCCTGCCCCAGGAGCACCATTAAGCCAAAAGATTTCAGCGGGAAACCTGAGGTTTTCGGTTCCGACATCTTGCTCGAGCTCATGCCAGACGGTCTGGAAAATCATTTGAGCATCTTTGACTTCCAAGTCTTCCACCTTTTTTCTCTTCTTTTTTGCATGAACCTGAGGAGATACATCCCCATTGTTCTTATCACCCACCACAGATGGGTCTGGTAAGTCATCATCAATCAACTCAGTCGACATAGTAATAGATTTGTTAAGATTAAAGGAAATTGGTTAGCTTTAAGGAAATGTTACTATATACCTCCTCCATGTTCATAATTCCCACGGGGAGTCATCGAATGATCCATTTCAAGGTAGGGCAAATCCCCAAGCTGCACCTGACCAACTATTTTTGCAGGAACTCCGGCTACAGAAACTCGGGGAGGTACATCACTCAACACCACACTGCTGGCCCCAACCCGGGCACCCTCCCCAACCTCAACATTTCCTAAAATTTTAGCTCCCGCACCGATCAGCACTCCTGACCTGATTTTGGGATGGCGGTCACCACGTTCCTTACCTGTTCCTCCCAAGGTAACTTCGTGAAGAATTGACACATCATTTTCGATAACACAGGTTTCACCTGCAACAAAACCTGTGGCATGATCCAGCATAATACCCTTACCAATCTGGGCAGCCGGATGAATATCTACGGAATACACCACAGCAACAAGGCTTTGGAGGTATAAGGCCATTTGCCTTCTGTTATCTTGCCAAAGTTGATGACATACACGGTAAGCACAAAGGGCTTGAAAACCCTTAAAATATAAAAACGGACTTAAGAAATCGTCACATGCTGGATCCCGTTCTTTCACGGCCTCCAGGTCACGAGCAATCGAGGTAAGAGTATCCGGGTTCTTGGTAAAGGATTCCTGAAATAAAGACCTAAGCTCAGGCTCAGAAATTGTGCCTTTTGCCAACCTGGAGGCAACCCGCCAACTCAGGGCATCTAAAAATGAATCACGGTCGAGAACAAATTCACCCAAGACATTGGATAGTATCGGTTCTTCTGCAGCGACATGTTTTGCTTCTGACTGCAGGCTTTCCCAAATTGATTCGTAAGAACTCATCGTATGCTTAGCTTAGGCTTGAGACTGGGTGGGGGAAGGTTTGTAAAAATTGACCCCAGTCTCCACTTTGTTTCTGCCCTGAGCCAGTCTCCATTTATTGGTGTCTCGCAAGGAAAAAACACAACCACAATATTCTTGTTGGTAAAAGCCTTCCCGCTTGGAAATATCAATCATACGCTGGGAGCCTCCGGACTTTCTCCAATTATAGGTCCAATAAGTAAGATTTTGATAACGACTCGCCGCTCTTTCACCACAACCATTGATCTGGGTCATATTTTTCCACCTGGAAATCCCTAGACTACTTGTAAAAACTAAAAAGTTATTTTCGGCAGCGTACAGGGCAGTTCTCTCAAACCTCATATCGAAGCAAGCGGTACAGCGAGCACCTCGTTCTGGTTCCCACTCCAATCCTTTTACACGCTCAAACCAATTCCTGACATCATAATCCACATCAATATGCTCAACACCCATTTTATCGCAGAATTTCTTGTCCTCCGCCTTCCGGATTTCATATTCTTTTTTGGGATGAATATTCGGGTTGTAAAAAAAGACAGTGGGTTGAATACCTGAATCCAGCATGGTCTCTATCACCTCGCCTTCACAAGGTGCACAACAAGAATGCAAGAGGACATGGTCTTGCCCGTTAGGTAATTCTAGTTGTGGCCTTTCTGATGAATTCACAAATAATAATCTATCGTAAAATATAAAGGATGAAAATTCTATTCGATCAGAAGCCTTATTCTGCCTTTAAATCCCGGGTCATCAATTCGCTTAGGGCAAATTTCGGGGATTTCGATTCGTATAAGATGGAATAAACTTGGTTCAAAATTGGCATTTCAATCTCAAGCTCAGCACATTTTTGATGGAAGCAGGAAGTTGCCCAATATCCTTCAACTACTGTTTTTTGAGAAGAAAGGATTTGGGATGGGTTGTTTTCTTTGGCCAAAGCTAAACCAAAATTCCGGTTACGGCTCCATTTCCCCATGCATGTACCTACGAGGTCACCAAAACCACCCAAACCCCAAAAAGATTCAGTGGATGCCCCCATTTTTAAGCCCAGGGTAATCATTTCATTCATACTGCGGGTAAGAAGGGCAGCCCTGGCGTTATCTCCTAAGCCAAGGCCATCCGAAATACCTGTGGCGATCGCGTATACATTCTTCAGGCAACTTCCCAATGCCACGCCAACCCGGTCATCAGATCGGTACATACGCAAATGCGAAGAACTCAATTCTATTTGGAGGGACTGCCTTTCGGATTCACTTCCATCCATGGCAAGCACCATCGCCGCTGGTTTTCCTTGGGCGATATCCTCTGCATGACTGGGACCGGTCACATAGCCACTGCGGTAATCAGATCCAAGTTCGCGTTCAATTACCTGGTGAGCAAACAAGTTGGTTTTAGGTTCGAGCCCTTTGCATAAAGCCAACGCACCTTTCAAACGTAATGAGCTATCCTGCCCACACTGCCCTACTAGCCTGCAAGTTGCCGCAAGTGCATGCGATGGACAGGCAAAAAAGGCATAATCACATTCCATTAAAGCTGGCTTCAAGGCGGAACCAATTTGCAGGTCAGAATCAAATGCAACCCTAGGTAGATATTCAGTATTTTCCCTGGCACTTGCCATGGCAAGTGCTTGCTCAACTCTTCGCGGAACTAGGGTTACGGTATGACCAATCTTGCTTAGATAAACAGCCATGGCGGTACCCCATGCTCCGGCTCCTAAAACGCAAAAATTCATCACTTACTTATTTTTTTGTTTTTTAAATCCCTAACATATCCGGACAAAGCAGAGGAAATCTCTTTATTAAGGTTAAGCCTAGGGTTTACAAAAGATGGGATATGGCCATTGGACAATCCCAATAAATCCGTAGTCACTAAGATTTGCCCATCACAGTTTTCGCCACTGCCAATACCAATAAAGGGTGGTAGTATTTGCTTCGCTAATTCAGAGGCCACTTTTTCCTCTATCATTTCTCCAATAACGGCAAAGCAGCCAGCTTCCTCAAGAGATATTGCATCTGTGTACAAATTTTCTGCTTCCTCCCGCTCTGTTCCAAATTTTCGATAACCCCCAATAGCTTTAACGGTTTGCGGAAGTAATCCAATATGACCGAGAACTGGTATGCCGGTAGCAACCAGTTTCTCAATATCGTCTGCAACATCTTTGCCGCCTTCAATTTTCACCGCGTCAGCGCCCCCTACCTGCATTAGAGAACGGGCTGACTCAAGCAGGCGATCAAAAGATAAACTCGCTTCCCCAAATGGTAAGTCCGCAACCAGCAAGCAATCTGGGCTTGAGCGACGAACTGCTGCCGTATGGTGAATCATGTCTTTAATTGTGACAGGAATGGTGGTAGGGAAACCCAATGAAGTCGTTCCCACTGAGTCACCGACCAAAATAAAATCCACCCCTGCATCTGAAACCAATCGGCCCAACAGTGCATCATAGGCAGTAAGCCCCACGATGCTCTGCTTTCCTTTCAGCTGCATAAGGTCCAGGACAGTACGGGTTCTTTTGATCGCAGGACTTACCTGAGGGTTTGTCTTAGGGCTCCCCGGTTTACTTTTTGGCTTTCGCGGTCGGATTGGCTTGGATGGAGAATCATCTGATTTTTTCGCTCGGGAAGAGCCCAAGGTATTATTCTCGGATTGAATAGATTGACCACCCTCTTTGGGTGTTTTTTGAGGACTCGTTTTTTTGGGTTCTGGCATGTATCCGTCTTATCAAATTGTAATTTCACCTTTTTACAAAGATAAAACCAATGATTCTTCCCCTTGCACAAAACTTAATGGTCGATAATAAGGACGGATGCACAACATACTGATAACTGGAGCGAATCGAGGAATCGGACTTGAATTGACAAAACAATATTTGTCTCGAGGCGATTATGTATGGGGAAGTTACCGGGAATTAGAAAACTCGCAAGAGTTAGTCGCCTTAAGCAAGGAATCAGAAAATCTTTCCATTTTTCCTTTAGATGTGACTCGTCCTGATTCGGTAGCGGATGCATTTTCCGCCCTGAAGTCTCAGGGTATCAAAATCGAGTTGTTATTTAATAATGCAGGTATCATTGACTGGAATGATTTTCAAAATGTTACCCCGCAAGCATTTAATGATGTATACAGAGTAAATGTCACGGGTGCCTTTTCTGTAATGAAGCACGCCCAGGGAATTCTGGATGCGGGGGAAGGCAAAAGGTCAAGAATCATCAACTTATCCTCAAGGCTTGGCTCTATCGAGCTCAGGGGAAACACTCAATTAGGTGGTGCCCTTGCCTATCAATGCTCTAAAGCAGCCCTCAATATGCTAAGCAAACAATGTGCTATTGATCTTTCCGAAAAGTCAATATCGGTGATTTCAATGAGCCCAGGGTGGGTCAGAACTGACATGGGAGGACCGGATGCCAAATATGAAGTAGAAGAATCCGTTACATTAATACTTCGTACGCTTGATAAACTAGACGAACATAAAACAGGCATTTTCATCGGAGAGGATGGTCAGGAAATTCCCTGGTAACATCCTAACCATTCACCCCGCTGGATTCCAAGTACCTTTTATCAGCTTTTCTTAAAACTTCACACCTTCAACTTAAATCATATGACAACAACACTTTCCGGAAAAGAACGAGGAGCCCTTAAATCAGTTTTAAAAACAAGACCCATAGATTTAAAATTGGGGCGAAAAGGTATAACCGAAAACTTCATTAATGAAGCAAAGCTCATCATTTCAAAGGAAAAGATGATCAAAGTCTCTCTTGCGGGAGACAAGCATGCAAGGTCTCTGGCCTCGAAAGAGTTGGCCCTTGCTCTAGAGGCTGAATTAATTTCCTCCGTTGGGAAAGTGTCGTCTTTTTATTCTTTGGCCGAGAATAAATAGTCGCTTCAATTCAGCCTGAAGGAAGAATTATTTAAATACTTGCTTTTTGAGCGGCTTCCACGATACCGCAAAAAGCACGGGAGGTCAGAGAAGCTCCACCAATTAAACCACCATCTACATCCGGTTGGGCAAGAAGCCCATCCGCATTCTCAGGTTTCATCGAACCACCATAAAGAATGCGCACGGAATCCCCTGAAGCGTCACCAAACATTTCCTTCAAAACCTTTCGTATATCCGCGTGTACTTCCTGTGCCATCTCATCTGTCGCTGTTTTACCTGTTCCTATTGCCCAGACAGGTTCATAAGCTAAGACAAGGTTTTCAACAGAAGCAGCAGGGTAGTCAGCTAAGCCCTCTCGTACTTGAGATCGAACAATATCAAGAGTGTTACCCGCTTCGCGTTCCTCCAGTGTTTCTCCAATACAATATATTGGCTTTAAATTATTCTGGACGGCTCTAATAATCTTGCGGTTGATGACTTGGTTCGTCTCACTGAAGTATTGCCTTCTTTCACTGTGTCCAAGGATGACAAATGTTACATATAGATCTCGTAAAATTCCGCAGAAATCTCACCGGTAAAAGCACCGGAGGCTTCAGCGCTCATATCTTGGGCCCCCAAAAAGACCTCACTTTGCTCAACCAGTTCGGAACTTCTAGGCAAGGCCGTGTACGCAGGACATATGCAAACTTGAACCGCAGTTTGTTCCCCCACGGAGGAATTTATTTCCTGTACAAGGTCAGAGGCCTCAGAGGCCGTCTTGTTCATTTTCCAATTACCAGCGATAAGATATTTTCGGGACATATTAAAAAAAGAAAGGTAAACTTTTAATCTTGCTCTAACACTTGAACGCCAGGCAACTCTTTCCCCTCTAAAAATTCAAGAGAAGCACCACCTCCCGTACTCATGAAGGAAACACGGTCGGCGAATCCGCTGCTGTTGATTGCCTTTACACTGTCCCCACCGCCAATGATAGAAACAGAATCACTATCAGCAACAGCTGAGGCAACTGCGAAGGTGCCTTTGCTAGAATCAGGGATTTCAAACACTCCCATGGGGCCATTCCATAGTACTGTTTTCGCACCAGCGACTGCCGCCTGATACATAGCAATTGTGTTGGGGCCAATATCCACCCCTTCCCAACCATCAGGTATATCGCCTTCAACCACTTGGGTTTCACCCAGAGTTTTGGCATCAAAATCAAGGGCATTGGTAATTAAAGTGTCTACTGGAAGTAAAAAACGAACACCTTTATCTTTGGCTTTTTGTAAAGCGCTTGTAGCGAGTTCGACTTTCTCCGGTTCGCATAAGCTATCCCCGACTTTCTTCCCGTTTGCCATGGCAAATGTGTAAGCCATAGCACCCCCAATTATGATGGTATCGGCCTTGTCTAAAAGTTTATCAATGACCATGATTTTGTCACTGACTTTGGCCCCGCCAAGGATAACAGTGAAAGGTCGATCTGGATGATTTGTTTTATCCCCAAGATATTCAAGTTCTTTCTCAATAAGGTAGCCTGAAAAACGGGAAGGCACTCTTTCCGCGATACCGAAGGTCGAAGCATGAGCCCGGTGGGCCGTGCCAAAAGCATCATTAACATAGGCATCAGCTAAAGCAGAAAGGCTGGTGGCAAAACCTGGATCATTCTCAGTTTCCCCCTTGTGAAAACGAAGATTTTCAAGTAAGGCAACCTGGCCATTCTCTAAATGATTTACTGCGCTTTCCACATCCTCACCGATACAATCATCGAGAAACAACACGGGAAGTCCCAGTTTTTTGGCCAAGACTGGAGCCACAGGGGACAAACTCATGGAACTGACCCGCTGGCCCTTCGGTCTTCCCAAATGACTCGCAAGCACGACTTTGGCACCGTCAGAAATCAATTTTTGAATCGTTGGTAGTGCCGCATTAATGCGAGTAAAATCAGTTATTTCTCCATTGGAATCCAAGGGAACATTAAAGTCAACGCGCACAAAAACTCTTTGGCCCGTAAAGGTGGTGTCATTTATCGTAGAAATCATGGAAAAACGAGGGGGGTCCCCCCTAGATATGATAAAAATCCTGAAGGTTAGATGTAGACCTAATTAAACAAATTTGGCTACTTTCTTCAATAGATCAACACAGCGGTTGCTGTAGCCCCACTCGTTGTCGTACCAAGAAACGAGTTTAAAAAAAGTATCACTTAAACCAATTCCGGATCCAGCATCAAAAATTGAGGAAGCAGGGCAATGAATGAAATCTGCTGAAACAACTTCATCTTCCGTGTATTCTAAGATGCCTGAAAGAGAACCCTCAGATGCTTCTTTCATTTTCTGACAAATTTCTTCGTAGCTTGTTGATTTTTCCGTTTTCACAGTCAAATCAACTACAGAAACAGTAGGCGTAGGGACACGAAACGCCATACCTGTTAATTTCCCTTGTACTTCAGGCAAAACCAAACCAACTGCTTTGGCTGCACCCGTAGTGGATGGAATAATATTGATAGCAGCACCTCGGCCACCCTTCCAGTCTTTGACAGATGGGGCATCAACAGGTTTTTGTGTAGCGGTGTAACTATGTACCGTAGTCATCAAACCTTCAGCGATGCCAAAATTCTCAAGGACAACTTTTACAATGGGAGCCAAGCAGTTCGTGGTGCAGGATGCATTGGAAACAATATGGTCATCCGCAGAAAGTTCATCTTCGTTAACTCCAAGTACGATGGTCTGAACATCTCCCTTTGCAGGAGCAGAAATGATGACTTTTTTAGCACCAGCAGCAAGGTGACCTGACGCTTTTTCCTGATCAACAAATAAACCGGTTGATTCGATCACAATATCGACACCAAGGTCACCCCATGGCAGGGCCGATGGACCTTCCCGCACAGCGAGGCACTTGATTTCATGACCGTTCACGACTAAAGAGTCGTTGCTTGGAGCCTCAACGGTGCCATTGAAGCGACCCTGAGTAGAGTCGTACTTTAAAAGATATGCCAAGTTGTCAGAGGGAACTAAGTCATTGATTGCAACAACTTCGAATTCATTACCCAAAAGGCCTTGATCAACAAGAGCACGGAATACCAAACGACCGATTCGGCCGAATCCATTAATACCAATTTTTGTAGCCATTTACTTAATATTTGTAGTGTTTGTAAAAGTGTTCGAATATTTGAAATGAAGAAAGCCTGCAAAATGGCAAGGCAATAAGAGCTATTTAAACAACGGATCTTTCAACGAGCTTAAGGAAATTCTTAAAGTCTTTGAAAGATTCACGAGTCTCTTCCTTAAAGAAGTCAATCTGATCATCGTCTAACGATAGCCTTTCCCTGACTTCGGGAGAAAGGTGCTTGGCCGAACGATGTCCGCTAAACCCATAATTCATGGAATGAGCAAGCCAATTGCCAGCCATAACTATATCAATCAACGAATTTAAATCATCCCCGTAAGTTGAATCTCTTTTGGCAAGATCATCCTCATGATGCCAGCGTATAACTGACTCAACATCACGGTTAAGCCCCCACTCTTTGCAGACAATACATCCGAGTAAATCATGAGACGGTGAGTTTTTCTTTCTCTCTATCTCAATCATACTCACCTCGTCGTAAAGAGCATCTCCCACATCTCGGCAAAAATCCTCTGGGTGAAGTTGTAAGCGTGCGACTTTGCCAATGTCGTGAACGAGACCGCAGCTGTAGGCCCGCTGATGGGGCACAATATTTGTGAGCTCCGCAATAGTGGAGGAAGCCACGGCTACCCCCAAACTATGCTTCCAAAGTTCTGCTGGGTCGTAATTTAAATTTTTGGCGTTATCCACCTTAAAAGCTTTAAAAACAGACGAGGTAAGGATAACCATGTGGATTTTATCGAAGCCCAAGGTACTTATCGCATCGCTCACATCGGTTACTCTTTCCCTTTCTCCTCGATACTGAACGCTGTTCGCTACCCTCAAAACCTTCATGGACAAGGTTTGGTCCGACCTCATCATTTCCTGAATTGAATGAGTCGGAGAATTCGGGTCCTTTAACATTAAAGAAAGATCGTCGAATATGGCTGGAAGCGTAGGCAAGTTGTCCTTAAGCTGTTCCTTAAGAAATGTATAATCCACACTAGCACCTAATCCATCCACCGCTCTTAACTATTAAGTATTTTCTTTCATGAATCAACAAGAAAGCTTTCTGAGATAAAAATTTTAAAATGTTGTTCGATCACACTTTACTGGAGTTGCTTAACCTCAGTGCAAAGAGGGAAATAAAAAAGACAACTAAGATTAGGCAGCAAACTGGAAAAAAGTCGCCAAACATGGAATACATGGAAATCCCCCTCTTCTTAAGTTGCAGTTCTATAACCCCTGCGCCTTCGAAATAGATGCTTCCATTTTCGTCCTTTAAGATATCTCTCATTCGTCCCTTTGGATCAATCCACCCTGACCATCCCGCATTCCCACATCTCAAAACAGGCAATCCCGTTTCAATCGCCCGAAGAACCGAATGGGCGGCATGCTGCTCCGCACAACCCTCCTCCCCAAACCAGGCGTCATTGGTGGAAACAAAAATCAGATCATTGCCAGCCAATGCGGCACCCCGAGCCAAATTTGGAAAGATGTCTTCGTAACAGATGAGAGGCCCAATCGTAAGCTCATCTTGATTGCCGCCCAATAAAAAAATCGGTTGAAAGTCGTCGCCTGAGGTAAAGTTACCAATGGGTCCAACAAACCTGCTTAAGCCAGGAATAAAGTTAAAAGGAAATGGAATATACTCCCCAAAGGGCACTAACTTTCTTTTTGCATACCATAAAGGGTCAAACCCTTTGTGAGGAGAAACTTTTGCGATCGTGTTGTAGGAGTATAATTCTTCCCTCACCACTGCACCTAACAATATTGAAGCATTTGCCTCTGTGGCCAATTCCTCTACCCATTTGGAATCAAGATTTAAGGGGTAAGGAGTTGAAGCTTCAGGCCAGACGATAAAATCAGGTGACATGTTGGCCAAAAGCATAGTCTGTCGTGACAATCTCTGTTTGTGCAAGGATGCCTTTCCGGAAACCCACTTATCTTCAAGATAAGGTTGGCAAACACCAACCCTTATTTTCCGAAGTTCACCACCTCCCTCTCGGTTCATGTTCAAAATAAAGGGAGTAACCATCAGGCAAAACAAACCAATGCCGAGATAGAAATCAGGGCAGAAATTGGATAAAAGTCGTAGCTCTGCCTCTTTCCTCCTTACAAGAAGATGGTGAATGTAGGAGCCGATACAGAGGTTAAAAAAAACTAAGAAAAAAGAAACCCCCCAGGCTCCCACCCATGCTGATGTTTGTAAAATCATAGGTCTTTCCCATTGGGTAATCGATAGTGGGCACCAGGGAAAACCTAAGGTAAAATGGGAACGAAGCCACTCGATGGAAACCCACAAACAGGGTAACATAAACAAATACAGGCACCTTTTCCCAAAAGAGTGACCGGTGCCCAAAGGTATAAAATATCTTGCCGAAAGAAACCATGGTAACAGGTACAGGGAAAGCAGCAGACTGGCTGTAAGCATTCCTCCAAATGTTATATGGCGAATCCAACCAACGAGGCACACATGATACACAAACCCTGCTATCAAGTAGCAAACAAGAACTCGGCCCATCTTGGGTTTAAAAAAGAACCAGATTAAACTCGGAATTAAAAACACATAGGACGATTCAGGCGTCTGATAAGGAGGT
>Ga0255758_10001388_pt1 | contig 24638 bp, 22 predicted proteins | sample 011ome_24_FD_179958 | JGI IMG/M metagenome (GOLD analysis project Ga0255758, IMG submission 179958) | Coastal salt marsh microbial communities from the Groves Creek Marsh, Skidaway Island, Georgia - 011513CT metaG (version 2) | ecosystem: Environmental > Aquatic > Marine > Intertidal zone >...
AGAAGAGATGGCGCAGTTGTCTGCTAGACAAGAAAAGTTTGTAAAAAACCTTGAAAACGCTTTGAGAAGAATTGAGAATAAGTCTTATGGAGTTTGTCGCGTAACAGGGAAGTTAATTCAAAAAGCACGCTTAAGATTAGTGCCGCATGCGACTTTAAGCATTGAAGCGAAAAACGCTCAAGGATAATAATCAATCACCGTTTTCATTTTTATCTTGCAAATTTAAATCAACTCAATGAGGACCGTCCTTGTTACTATTTTTTCTGTACTTTTTATTGACCAGTTTTTAAAACTTTGGGTAAAGGCTAATTTTTTATTAGGAGAGGAATTCGGAGGTTTCGGTTTCATTAAGCTTCAATTTATTGAAAATCCTGGGATGGCATTCGGCATGGAGTTCGGAGGCGTTTGGGGCAAAATTGCGCTGAGTTTGTTTAGAGTTGGAGCTGTAGTTGCCATCTGGCTTATCATTAGAAACCTTGTTAACAATAACGCACACAAAGGACTAGTGTTTTCAGTTGGGCTAATTTTCGCTGGTGCATTGGGCAATATCCTTGACAGTGCTTTTTATGGACTGCTATTTAACTCCGGCACATCTTGGAACCCTGAATTAGGGCGATGGATTGGATATAATGATATTTCTCAATTAAATTTTAATGGCTATATTGGTTTTTTTCAAGGTTGTGTGGTAGATATGATTCATTTTGAATTTCATTATCCGTCTTGGATGCCATTTGGTTTAGCTCTTGATGAGTATGGAAATCCAAGAGAAATATTTCCTCCTGTATTTAATATCGCTGACTTTGCAATATCTGTAGGGGTCGGAATTATTATAGTGTTCAACAAGCGTTTTCTTGGAAAAGGTAAGGGGGATTTTAGTGTATTCCGAAAACAACAAACCGTAGCAGAAGAGGCTGCTGATTCCGAGGTTGAAAAATAAACGTATTCTTCTTCCACCATTGAGCTATCTATAGCCGAACCATTCAAAAAACGGTTATTTAATAGGGTTGTCATTATTAATTAGTACATTCGATTACAGTAAATGGAGGTTAATATCGAAATACAGCAAAAATTATCCGACGCTTGGGTGAATAGAAAAAGTAACCTTCGAGCTTCATTTAATACTGCAATTCATCTTTTTCAGAAAGCCCAAGAAGTCAACTATCAAAAAGGAATCGCGGACAGCGAAAAAATCCTTGGCTATTGTTACTGGCGTTTTTCTAATTACTCAAGATCTTTGCGCCATTCATTGTCTGCCATTGAAATTTATAAAAGCTTACAGGACAAAAAGGGAGAAGCGGATACTTTAAATAATTTGGGAGCTGTTTATATGTTCCAAAACGAACATCAAAAAAGGTTGGAGTGCAATTTAAATTGCTTAGAGTTAAGAAAAGAAATTAACGATTTTAATGGTGTTTCAGGTTCGATGAACAACATCGGTGAAACCTATTTCGAAATGAACGACTACGAGAATGCTGAAAAATGGTTATTCGAATGTTTAGAATATGAATACTCCGCTATTGACTCTAAGGCTTGGGCAAACCATAATTTAGCTAAAATTCAAATTAAAAATGCTAACTGGAAATTGGCTAAAGATTATTTTTTAAAGTCTTTAGAACTAACAAAAATTGACAAATATGATGTTCTTACCTGTGAAACGTATTTGAAATTATGTGAGCTTTCTATTTCGAATGCAAGGTTCTCCGAAGCTCAAGATTATGGTGCTAAAGCACTAACACTCGGAAAAGAAATCGGAGCAAAAGAATATATTAAGACAGCTTTATTTCTTTTATCTGAAGTAATGGAAAAATTAGACAATATTTCAGGAGCATTAAAATACCATAAGGAATTTCATATTATTCATGAAGATATATTTAACGAAAAGAATAGTCAGAAAATAAAAGATATCGGCTATCAATACGAAATTGACCAAATGAGTAAAGTAGCCGAAATTGAGCGGCTTAAGAAATTAGAGCTCGCAGAGGCCTATCAAAAAGTAGAACAAAGTAACCTGCTGATTGCTCAAAAAAACAGAGATATTACCGATAGCATTAGATATGCAAAAAAGATACAGCAAGCTCTTCTAAAGCCCGAACAACAAGTTTCAGCGGATTCACCAGAGCACTTTATTTTATTCAAGGCTAAAGATATTGTAAGTGGAGATTTTTACTGGGTTTTTGAGAAGGAGAGTTATCTTTACGTAGCTGTATCTGATTGCACAGGTCATGGCGTTCCTGGAGCTTTCTTAACTATGCTTGGAACCTCCTTTCTAAACGAAATAATGACTTCAGTAGACCAGCTTTCCCCGTCAGGCATATTGGATAAACTTCGTGAAAAGTTTATTCGTGAATTGGGGCACACCGAAACAAGAGATGGAATGGATATTTCCCTTATTCGGGTAAATAAAAAAACAAAAGAATTTCAATGGGCAGGGGCACTTCGTCCACTTCTTATAATGAGAAAATCCGCACAAAAAATGGAAACAATACAAGGAGATAGGCAATCTATTTGTTTCGTTGAAAATCAAATTCCTTTTACAAATATTGAAGGTGTTTTAGAGAGTCAAGATACGGTGTACTTATTAACTGATGGTTATGCAGATCAATTTGGAGGAGACAGAGGCAAGAAATTTAAAATGAAACAATTAACAAGCTTACTTACATCTGTAAACAACCAGTCCATGGAAACACAGAAAAAGGTATTGGCATCTTCTTTTGCTAAATGGAAAGGTGGGTTTGAGCAAATTGATGATGTTTGTATAATGGGAGTTAAGTTTTAAAAACCCTAAACCTATGCCGGGTCAGGCACATAAACTTCAGCCAACATGCATCGAGCGCTCCCTCCTCCGATTTTCTCAACGGTAGGTATCGCAACACTAAGCAGATGGTCATTGTGTTTGTTCAGCTTTTTCAATTGCTCCTTTGTTAAGCTATTGTAGGCAGCCTCCGACATTACCAAAACAGTTTCATTGTCATTATTCCTTAGCTGCAGCATATTTCCAGCAAAATGCTCATAGACTTGTTTATTTGTTAGTTCAATTACTGCCTTATTCGCCTTTCGAACAGAAGCCATCACTCTCTCCCGGTCTTCTTCTGCTATAGTATTTTCTCCTATTACAATGTATTTCTCTCCAATACACATCATTACATTTGTGTGGTAAATCTTTTCTTTTTCTGATCCATAGGCAGTAAAAGAAACAACTTTATATCTTAAGTGTTTTGCAAATTCAGCAAGTACACTCTCATCCGTACGGGGAGAGATGGCCGCATATACAATTCGTTTTTGATTATCTAAAACCATACTGCCAGTTCCTTCTAAGTATTTCGGAGGTTTAGCATTTTCATAACCCTCTAGCTCAATTAAATAGGAAAAACCAAATCGACTAAACAAGTCAAGAACTATGTCCTTTCTACGCTCTAGTTGCCTGTTTTTTGCTAACATTGGATACGTGAAAACCATCCCATTTGAATGCGTCGATATCCAGTTGTTTGGAAAGATGGAGTCAGGCGTAAAAGTTTCTTTTGAGTCACTATAGACCAAAACATTTACTTTTAGCTCTATTAATTTTTCTACAACAAGATTAAATTCCTGTAGGGCTTTACCTTGCAATTCACTTTGCGGGGTATTAACAGCTTTTTGCTGGAATTTATTTGTAACAAAAGCCTCTTCATTAAATCCAAACTGCACAGGCTTAACCATTAGTACAGTTTTTGGAGAATGGACCGGAGTTTTCATATTACATAGGTTTACACAAATGTAAGACAGGAAATATACTTTAAGACTCCAAAACGATTTTTATTTCAGCATTTATGGCGATTAATTCGCTCTCTAACTTTTCTAAGTTAAGCGTACGACGCTCAAGTTGCGTAAATGAAACGCGAACACCAATATTCTTCAAGAATTTTCCATTATTATCAATTATCCCCGTGTTTTTTATTGCAACAGGAACTACCAGTGCTTCTGGAATTTCATCCATAAGCGCCTTAACACCTGCTACTTTAAATGGTTTTATTTTTCCATTTCTGCTTCGCGTTCCCTCAGGGAAAATGCAAACTGCAAAACAATTTTCTTTCACTGATTTTGCAAACCCTGTTATTTTTAAAACCGCTCCTTTTGGATCTTTTCTGTCGATAGAAACAGACCCGCCATTTCTTAAATTGTATGAAATACTAGGAATTCCTTTTGCTAATTCTTTTTTCGCTACAAACTTAGGTCGATGTGCTCTGAACTTCCAAATAAGCGTGGGGATGTCCCACATACTTTGGTGGTTGCAGATAATAATAATAGGAACATCTTTGGGTAGTTTTTTAAAGTTGTGAAAGGAATAACGAACACCTAAAATATGTAACGCTTTCATTAACCAAAAGTTGAGTGCAAATACTGTTTTATCATGCGATTTTGCTCCAAAAATATTTCTAGCAATAACTTGAATGGGATGAAAAAGAGCTAATATCAAACCAAAAACGATAAAAAATATAGGGGTTAATATTGCTGACAGGAGTATTTTCACACAGCAAAGTTAATGGCATAAAAACATAAAATATTGTCTTTTAGAAGTTAATCGACTAACGCAGGTTATAGGCAGAAGAGTAAACGGTTAATGCAGATAAAAGAGATAACCTTTTCTCTAGCTGGATATCCCAGAACAATTAATTGTTTTGAAAATGTATTAATCCCTTAACTCAGTTAGAAAATATAACTAGTAGAATGTAATGAGAATACAGATGAATAAATTGCGCTGAAATACAGAAGGTGGTGTAAAAAAGCGCTGTTTTACCTGGTGGACTATAGGTTAGTAGGAATTTATTTTTTATCCTTTAAAGTATATGCTACTTTTAAAGCATCTTCGTTTCTTAATTCTTCTTGCACATTTTTCACAATACGCATATTCACTTTTTCATCAATTTTAAAGTTATTGATTACTTTGTCCCAAACCTCACTTAAATCTCCGCCCCTTCTTTCAATTAAATACGCTCTAATAGCACTCATGTCTGGCGCTAATGCATCATCAACTTGGACCCTATATCCAGTTCCATAATTTTTATTTGAAGGCTTCCCTATCCAATAATAAATTTGATCTGTACGTCTGTCCAATTTTGTAATTTCTGTCGCAAGGGGAGCCTTTACAACAACCTTAGTGTCCTTCTCTTTGAATATTGTCGTTACAATAAAAAAGAAAAGCAACATAAATACAATATCAGGCAATGATGCTGTCGATATTGCTGGCTGTGATTTCTTTTTTCCTTTTGAAAACTTTGACATAATTTCTAATTAATTTACCCTTGCGAGTTTTTAGATTTTGCTTTCATGATGCGTTTAGGGTATACAGCTCTCAAGATTTTTACTTTCGCCTGATCCTCGGGAACTTTACTTTTCTCGATCTTATTATAGGGAATTCCAAATTTTGCTAAGCATAATTCAGCTCTTAGCTCATTGATACCGGCCATAATTTCATTCAATACAGAAACATAAGTTTTAAAACTTGTCGCATTGTCTAACTGAATGGTAATCATTGCTTTATCGCTAATTTCATTGTACGTTCCAATTGCATCTACAACCTCTTTCTTAATTTCCCAGCGCTTTAGAGTATCTGCATATCTATTGTCGTCAGGATATTGGGCGCTTAATACTTTGAATTTTTCAATGTACTGATTTGCCATTGACTCATTTATCGGTGTCAATTTTGGCCAAATAGTAGAATTAATAGGGTGTACATAAAACTCTATTACTTTATCTTTAATATCTTCTATTTCTGCTCTATTTCCTTCAATCAAGATTTGATCGTTTTTATTTGCAAGGATTTCCAGTACGTTTTCCTTCTTTACTAAAGGAGGATCAATTACATCGTCAATTTTCTGCGGCAACCTTTCTTCCAAAACCTTTGGAAAGTTCATCGTGGTTGTAACCAAGAAGAAGATCAATAGCAAAAACGCAATGTCTGCCATCGAACCCGCATTTATCTCTTCTAGCTCTCTTTTTGCCATTTTCTCAATTATTACTTAAACATCTTGATCACGGTTCCGCCTATCCAGCCCAATAAAGCAACTCCAACTAAGATAACCGTAGATGTTAATGCCGCACTAGCAAACTGCCAGTTTCCTTCTGTGAAGGATCTATCCTCGTCTGCAACACCTTTTAAGGTTTCGGCTGCAACGTATTCTTGCGGAACATCTGATCCTGCCGTGGCATAGATTATTAATATAAAACCAACAACACCTAAGATTCCAGCCATATTTATTGCTGCCTTCTTAGCATCAACTGTAAACAAATATCCTACCGATGCAACTACTAATAATATAGTAAAGTAGAAAATATATTTTGTAAAGTCAATAACCAATGAAACAGCCGAAAACGTAGCTTTCTCTTTTTCCGTTTTGATTTCTTTTGCTGTGTCCCTGAGCCATTGATCCAAGTCTAGTTGGCTCATAGAATTTTGTAAGTTTTGGGCCTTAGCTTTTTGAATGGCTAGTTGTTCTAACTCAATGTCGCTCATGTTTCCTGGGTCACCGCTCATGACAACCGAAATAGTAAAAAGAGTTCCCAATAATATAATAAGACCCATTACACTTTTGAGTACAATATTTTGAATTTTATTATCCATGTTCAAAAGGATTAAATTAATACGTAATTACTTATTTGTCATTTCGTGTTTTAACAAAATATCTACCATTGATATAGACGCGTCTTCCATTTGGTTAACTAATCCATCAATTTTGGAAACAATGTAGTTATAAAATACTTGCAGAATCATTGCTACGATCAAACCAGAGACTGTTGTAAGTAGGGCTACTTTAATACCACCTGCTAACTCAGCTGGCTCTGCCTCACCTTTTGTTTCAATAACGTTAAACGTATCAATCATACCAATTACAGTTCCCATAAAACCAAGCATTGGAGCTAATGCGATAAATAAGCCAATCCAAGAAAGTCCTTTTTCTAACAATCCCATTTGAACACCACCATAAGCGATAATTGATTTCTCAACCATTTCAACACCTTCGTTGCTTCTTTCCAAACCTTGGTAAAAAATGCTTGCAACAGGTCCTCTTGTATTTCTACAAACTTCTTTTGCTTCTTCAACACCTCCAGACGCAAGGGCAGCCTCAATGCTTTCCAATAATTTTTTCGTATTCGTTGTTGCAAGATTTAAGTAAATAATACGCTCTATACAAAGTGCTAAACCTAATATTAATGCAATCAATACAAAAGACATGAACATTGGTCCACCATCAATAAAGTATTTCTTTATTGTTTGAGAAATATCAGGATCCTCTTGAGCTAATTCAACTGGCTTACTCTCTGCCTCTGCTTTAGCCAAGGCTGCTTCTTCGTCTGCTTTGGCTTTATCTGCCGCTTCTGCCGCTTCTACCTGAGCAAGTGAATCTAGTGCTACTGAGTCTGCTACTACAGCTGCTGAATCCGTGGGTTGTGCAGTAGCAATGTTAACAGTTCCGAATGACAACAATCCTGTAACAGCTATTAATGTGAATACTTTTTTCATGATGATTTATTAGTTTACTATTGTTTAAAATGGTTTTATTTTCTTTTTATTGCCAACTTTTCCTGAAGTAAATAGTCTTCATTATTGTTTACAAGGCGCCAAAATACAAAAAAATCTTATTGCACAATCTTTGTTTTTAGCAAAGGTTGAATTTTAATGGTAAGCGGATTGCTTATTTCAAGCTTTAGCAAGCAATTTTAGTGTTTCTTGATTAAGAAATCTCTCCGCAAAAAGGAGATAAAAATTTAGTTTTTATTTTTTCAGTACTTGTCTTACCGCCTAATAGCAGCATGAGTTTCGTTGTTGCCGCCTCAAAAGTAATATCCGCACCACTTATAACTCCAATTGCTTCTAAGCTATTTCCTGATTCATATTTAGATTGGTCTACTCCCCCTGCTTTACACTGAGTTACATTAACAATTACAACCCCTTTGTCAATGGCTTTTTTAAGCAGGCTTAAAAACCATTCTTCCGACATTACGTTTCCAGAACCAAATGTTTCTAACACTATAGCCTTCAGTCCAGGCGTTTTGATAAAATGGTCAACAAATTCTTTCGTTATTCCCGGAAACAATTTCAAAGAAGCCACATTTCTGTTAAAATTTTTAAAAACATTTAATTTACTTTCTGTTTTTACTTCCAAAATATTTCTTGTGTTGTATTTAATTTTAATTCCAGCTTCGGCAAGCAAGGGATAGTTGAATGAGTCAAAAGCTTCAAAATCTTCTGAATTCACCTTTGTGGTTCGGTTTCCTCTATAAAGATTATATTCAAAGTAAATAGCTACCTCAGGCACTAGAGGGTTATTTGCTTTTTTAGCCGCGGCAATCTCTATCGCTGTAATTAAATTCTCTTTTCCATCGGTTCGTATAGTCCCTATTGGCAATTGAGAACCTGTTAATATTACAGGTTTATTCAGGCCATACAACATAAAACTCAGTGCGCTTGCAGTATACGCCATCGTATCTGATCCGTGCAATATTACAAATCCATCGTAATCAGCATAATTATCTTCAATTATCTCTGCAATTCTAACCCATACCTTGGGATTCATGCTTGAAGAGTCTAATGGGTTCTCAAATGAAAATGTGTCAATCTCACATTCAAACTTATTTAGTTCAGGAACTTCTTTCTTAATTTGTTCAAAATCGAATGGCTTTAATGCTCTAGTTTCTGAATCCTTGATCATTCCGATTGTGCCACCGGTATATATCAATAAAACTTTTGTTCCTAACATGAGGCAAATCTAAATATATGATTTAACAATCCAAGTTGAAAATGGAAATAACAAAATTAACCCATCAATTCCACAAGCGTAAAAAAACTCTTTTCTTCTGTCATTAACTTGGAGTACTAACACTATTGACACCAAATAGACAGGTATTAAATAAACAGCTTCGTTCAATAAAGCGCATGAGAGTAGTCCACATAGAACTAATAGAGCAATCGCTGTGTATTTTGCAGCTTTCAATCCTATGAGCTGTGGAATTGTCTTTTTTTCGGGCTCATCGAAATGTAAATCCCTTATGTCAAAGGGTATTACCAATGCAAAAATATAAATGAAGTTGAGCACAAATATAGCCCAAGTGCCATATGCAGATAATTCTTGGTTTATATGGGCAGGAATTAAAACGGTTACAGCGGCCCAACTAGAAGCTATCAATATTATTTTTAGAAAAGGGATGTCTCGTAACGATTTAGGAAATAATTTAACTGCATAGAATAATGCTATTGAAATTAATGGCGAAAAATAAATAAGGTCATAAAATGAGAATAATGTAAAAAATAAATACCCCGAGAGACAAGAAGATACTACTATCAGCACAAACAAAAGCTTTATTTGCTTGTAAACCCATTGGTGCCTAATAGAGTTAATTCCATTGCCACTTGTATGTCTTATAACCCTTTGGAAACTATAGGAAAGTGCAGTTGCAAAAAATACAAGCAGAACAAGACTAGGGTTAACAGTCCATTCCATAACTAGAAAAGTATTTAATGTCAGAGCAGCTGCCCCTAAAGAAATCCAGATGTTTCCAAAAACAATTAACTCAACGATTTTTCGAATTATAACAATCAATGTAATCAGAGTTACAGGTTTAAAGCATAAAAACAAACAAAACCCATAGCTGACCCTAAAAGGCTTCCTACAAAAGAGGCTTTGATTCTTTTAAATTTTTTTACTTTGTTGAAGCCTTCAATGTATTCTTCGCTATTTAAATACTCAATAGCAGTAACGTCGCTCTTTTTTATTCTTGCTGTTAGCAAATTTACCCCGAAGGGAATGGACAAAGGAAAAAGAACTGGAAAAACAGAAGGGTCCCTTAAGAAAAATCCAGTAGGGGTTGGGGGGGCGCCATTGGCAATCTCTTTTTTGCTTGGCCCAAATTCATAAGTATCAAACGTTGTTGCCATAAAGCCAAGCAAGAAGCCTCCCAGTAAATGCCGTCGAACACCAAAGTTATCATGCGCATCCCTTTGCCCGTATATATACATTCTCATTCGATTCTCAGACAGAAAGTTGCCAATACTACTATCTTTTTTATACCAAACAGACTCTTCTCCATCTCTATCCGTGATTGAAAATATTCTATACTTATCGTAAGGAATTATTTTTTCTTTCCCGTTATTATTATGGGTTTTAAACTCTAATTTTAACTCTTTATCTGCAATAATTTCGCCCTTATCACTTTTGCCATTTATCAGTAATAATTTGTCTTGACCCCGGATATTGAAAAGAATCAGTAGAACAAAAGCTATGGTTATTTTCGTCTTCATTTGGTGCTATTATTTTTCAAATATAAGCAAAGAACAACCGCGTTTTGCTCAATGATTATAACATTTATGGTTTTTCTTGTTCAATATTACACATAGCGACATTTAATAAGCAGGTAAATATTTATATTTGCAGTCTCAAAATTATAGAAAGCATATGAAACCATTAAATTTTACGCAAAGACATATTGGACCAAGAGAAAGCGACATGAACAAAATGTTGTTGGAAATTGGATGCTCATCTATTGATGAACTTATAGAAAAAACAATACCTTCAGACATAAGACTGCAAAGAGAATTGTTGATTTCTGACGCGTTTTCGGAACAAGAATACCTGAAACACATAAAAGCATTGGGAGCTAAAAATGAGACTTTCAAATCCTACATTGGAATGGGGTATTATGGAACGCTTGTGCCCTCTGTAATATTGAGAAATGTATTAGAAAACCCGGGTTGGTATACAGCATATACGCCATATCAAGCAGAGATTTCTCAAGGTAGGCTTGAAGCCCTATTAAATTTTCAAACCATGGTTATGGATTTAACCGGAATGGAAATGGCCAATGCCTCTCTGTTAGACGAAGGAACTTCAGCGGCAGAAGCCATGATAATGTTTTTTCATAAAAGAAGTAGAGCACAGGAAAAAGCAGGTGTGAAAAAGTTTTTTGTGGCAGATACTATTTTTCCGCAAACAAAAGATATTTTAATCACTAGAGCTGAGCCATTAAATATCGAACTCATTTTTGGAAATTATGATGAAGTTACTCTTGATCACAGCTTTTTTGGAGCTATGATTCAATATCCTGATAGTAATGGGGAAATAATAGATTACACATCTTTTACTGAAAGAGCTCATGAGGTGGACGCTCATGTTGTTGCAGTTGCTGATTTGATGAGTCTTGCCTTATTGAAAGCTCCAGGAGAGTGGGGGGCAGATGCAGTTGTTGGAACTACACAACGATTTGGAGTTCCTATGGGGTACGGAGGACCACATGCCGCATTTTTTGCCTGCAAAGAATCCTTCAAAAGGCTGATTCCGGGAAGAATTATAGGTGTGTCTGTTGATAGCCAAGGAAATCAGGCTCTCCGAATGGCTTTGCAAACTAGAGAGCAGCATATTAAAAGAGGAAAGGCAACTTCAAATATTTGCACAGCACAAGCATTGTTGGCTGTAATGGCAGGAATGTATGCGGTTTACCATGGCTCTGCGGGTATAACAGCGATTGCAAATACTATTCATATCAATACCAGTCGACTAGCAAAGACCTTGAGCGAATTAGGGTATAATATTGTTAATGCCAATTACTTTGACACGCTTACTATTGCCACAGAGAAAGCAGGTGTTATTAAAAAAATTGCAGAAGCTAACCAAGTGAACTTTGCTTATGAAAGCGATGTTGTTAAGTTAAGTTTAGACGAAACCATAACTGAGGATGATTTGAATTTAATTACTTCAATTTTTAGCGAAGCCATCAATAAAAAAGGTGTTATTCAAGACGCTGAAGCTAGCATTCCCTCAAGTTTATGCAGAACAAGTGCTATTCTAGCACACGAGGTATTCAATAGGTATCATTCTGAAACAGAAATGATGCGCTATTTAAAAAGGCTTGAAAATAAAGATTTTTCATTAACACATGGAATGATTCCGCTAGGTTCTTGTACAATGAAATTAAATGCTGCTAGTGAGTTAATTCCCATAACGTGGCCAGAATTTGCAAATATTCATCCATTTGCTCCTGTGAGCCAGACAAAAGGGTATCAAGAAATATTTAAAGGGTTGGATAAGGACTTAAGCGAAATCACTGGATTTGCTAAGGTATCTCTTCAGCCAAATAGTGGAGCTCAAGGCGAGTATGCGGGTCTTATGGTAATTCGTGCTTACCACAAGAGTCGTGGAGATGACCATAGAAACATTTGTATTATTCCTTCTTCGGCTCACGGAACAAACCCTGCAAGTGCAATTATGGCGGGAATGAGTATCGTTGTCGTAAAATGTGATGAGCAAGGTAATATTGACATAAGCGATTTAAAAGAAAAAGCAGAAGAACACAAAGATAATCTCAGCTGCATGATGATAACCTATCCTTCAACGCACGGTGTATATGAAGAGGGAATTATTGAAATGACATCTATTATTCACGATAACGGAGGACAGGTTTACATGGATGGTGCCAACATGAATGCACAAGTAGGGTTAACAAACCCTGGAAACATTGGTGCAGATGTTTGTCATCTAAACTTACATAAAACATTTGCGATTCCGCATGGTGGAGGCGGCCCAGGAGCAGGCCCTATTGGAGTTGCGAAGCATTTAGCTGAGTTTCTGCCTGGTAGCCCGGTAATTGATTTTGCTGGGGATAATGCAATTACGGCTATAAGTTCTGCTCCCTGGGGCAGTTCATTGGTTTATTTAATTTCTTACGGTTATATCAAAATGCTCGGTGCGGAGGGTTTAAAAGAATCAACGGAAATAGCAATTCTAAATGCCAATTATATCAAGACGCGTTTGGAGGTAGATTTTGACATCCTCTACACAGGAAATAGCAATACTGTAGCGCATGAAATGATTTTAGACTGCAGAGGATTTAAGCAAGAAGCGAATATTGAAGTTGGTGATATTGCAAAAAGATTAATTGATTATAATTTTCATGCTCCTACAGTAAGTTTTCCGGTGGCCGGAACTTTAATGATTGAGCCAACAGAAAGTGAGTCCAAGGAGGAGCTAGATCGTTTTTGTGACGCGATGTTAAGCATAAGGCAAGAAATAAGAGATGTGGTTTCTGGTAAATTTCCGAAAGATAATAACGTTCTCGTTAATGCTCCGCATACGGCAAAAATGGTGATTTCCGACAATTGGGATAAACCTTATTCAAGAGAATTAGCTGCTTATCCAGAAGCGTATCTAGCTGATAATAAGTACTGGGTAACCGTAGGGAGAGTAAACGATGCACACGGAGATAGAAACTTAATTTGTAGTTGTGCGCCAATTGAAAATTACATAGAAGAAAAAGTCGTTTAAAGTGCAAATAACAACTACCAATGGTAAAATTTGGTTTATAAGATAATAATACTGAAATTTGCATACTATTAAAAAAATAAGCCAACAACAATCAAAATAAAAATTATGAAAAAAAATTACATTGGAATACTTGCTTTAGCATTGTGTTCAACGGGTATTGCCCAAAATGGTTTGTTTAACACAACACCATTGGTGCAAAAAACGTATAATGGTAACGCTATTCAAACAGCAACTCCGTTATATGAGAAAGGTGTTGAGTTATGGTCAAACGACATGAGTAATGCTGCGGAGTGGACTATTACTAACACTAGTGTTCCTTCAACAAACGAATGGTACCACCAAGATGGGTCAGATTTATCAACCCCTTCAACGGCTTTTGGCGATTTTGCATCTTCAACAGCGACTAATGGTTTTTTCATGGTTAACTCTGATGGTGCTCCGGGAAATCAAGATGGAGATGGAACACCAATCGTTACTGACTTAACAATTGCTACTCCTATAGATTTATCTGCAACAAATACGGTTACTGGACAAGCTGAAATGTTTGTTACATTGACTGTTGAACATAACTTCAGATGGTGGCAAGATATAAGAGAAGTTCATGTTTCTGGAGATGGTGGTGCTACTTGGACCCCTTTTCCTATTTCTGATGCAAACGGAAACCTTACAGGACTTCAGGATCAAAACACTGGTAACCCTGAAGTAACCACAGTAAATATTTCTTCTGTTGCTGGTGGTTCAAACAATGTTTTAATTCGTTTTCACTACGATGATCAAGATTTTTGGGGATGGTACTGGATGGTTGATGATGTTAAAATAAATGTGCAAGATGCTAACGATTTAGCTGAAGTAACTTCTTATTTTGGGTCAAATGGATTACCATACTATTCTATTCCTACTTCTCAAATAGCTCCTATTGATTTTTACTCTGTTGTTTCTAATGCTGGATCTGCAGATCAAACAAATTCTATTGTAACGGCCGATGTTAATGCAGGAACTTTTACTGGGACATCTGCAGGAATGACTCTTGCTTCAGGCGCAATAGATACATTAAATGTAACTACTCAATATACTCCTGCTGCTGCCGCGGGTAGCCACGCTATCACATATACTGTTTCTGCTGATTTAACTGATGATAGTCCTTCAGATAATGGAGCTACAGATTCATTTGAGATTGTTGCATCTACTGGAACTTATGGTCGTGACAGAGGAGTTTATGAAGGCCAAGGCGGTGGAGAAGATAATGCTACTCCTGGGGATTTTGCTTTTGAAGCTGGAAATACAACACAAATTTTTGCTGATCAACAGGCTTTTGGTATTGATGTAGTTGTTGGCTCTAATACACCAGCTGGAACAATCATTTACGGTAAACTATATACTGATGATGGCGCTGGAGGATTTCAGTACATTGATGAAACAGCTGAATATACAACAACTCAAGCTGATGCTGATAATAACGCTACGATTACGTTACCATTTTTTACTCTTCCTACAGTAACTGCTGCTCAAGGGTTTTATTATCCAATGATTGGGTGTTACTCAGAATTTTACTACGGAACATCTGGAACATCTGAGGCGCAAACATGCTATATCATGTACCCTACAGCGGGTGGGTCTGGAAGCCAGTATTATACTACCAGCACGCCTATGGTAAGATTAAACTTTGATCCTTCACTTGGCGTATCTGAAAATGTAGCTGGAAATATGGAATTAGGACAAAACATTCCTAATCCATTCAACAACACTACTGCAATTAACTATTCTGTAGCATCTAATGCTAATGTTACTTTAACGGTAGTAGACATGACAGGAAAAGTTGTTTTAACAGTAAACGAAGGAACAAAAGCTGCTGGTGATTACAAAATCACTTTAGACGCTTCTACTTTAGCGGGAGGAATGTATCACTACACGCTTTCAAATGGAGAAACTTCAATTACTAAAGCTATGTCAGTTGTTAAATAAGTAAATACTTTTTTTCAATATAGTATTAAAGGGCTTCTGGATTCAGAAGCCCTTTTTTTATTATATATCCGCTATATTCTCAGTGCACTTGCTATCTTTGTTGAAATTACAACCGTGTCTGCTACAATTGTTTTAAACGGAATATTATTTGGGATGCTTTTGAGCATCCTAATTGGACCTGTTTTTTTTGTGCTTATAGAAACAAGTATTAAAAAAGGTGTTCGTCACGCCATATTTATTGATATTGGGGTTTTATTAAGTGATGTTCTATATTTAATTGCGGCCTTCTTTTTTTCCGAAAAAATTAATCATAGTATTAAAGAATTTGCATACTTAAAATATGTTGGAGCCGCATTGTTTATCGGAATGGGTATTGTATCTATTATTAATAAAAAATCTCCACAAAAAGGGAAACAGATTGATATTGATGGTTTAGAAAAAATGGGAAACAACCCGGTATCAATTATGCGGGTTCGAACTTATTTCGCTTTAATTGGAAAAGGGATCGGGTTAAACGCTATAAACCCAGCTGTTTTGATATACTGGATTGGAGCAAGTACTTACGCAACGGAGCAGCTTAATATAGAAGGGCCTAACCTGATATATTATTTTTCAGCAACTCTTGCAACCATGTTTGGTGTAGACTTACTTAAAATTTACTTTGCTAGCAAATTAAAAAACAAATTAACCCCGCGTGCGCTGGACAGGGTTAGCATTATTGTTGGTTGTTTCCTAATTTTCTTTGGTCTAGTAATTTGTTTCCAAGACGTTTATGTCCAGTAATAAAAGTGTCAATTTCCTTATAGTAGGACAGGGAATTGCGGGAACTACCTTAGTCCATAAGCTTTATGAATACGGAAATTCTGTTCATTTAATTGACAATAAACACCAAAGCTCATCTTCCCTTATTGCTGCAGGAGTTCTTCACCCCATGTCATTTAAGCGCGCTGTATTATCTTGGAAAGCAGACTCGCTAATACCGGTAGCTAAAGCATATTATAATTCATTTGAAGCGACTTTTAAAACGAAAGTATTTCATGAGCTTGACATGACTAGAGTTTTTAGCTCTATGGAGGAGCAGAATAATTGGCAAGGAAGAATGGCCGATTCTCCTATGACAGATTTTATTGCCGATAACGAATTGAATTTGGGGTTTCCTTTTGGCTCTGGAAAGGTTAATATGGCAGGTCGACTGGATGTTGCTCTTTACTTAAATCAATCAAATAAATTTTTTAAAGAAGAAGAGATTATTAGCGAAGAGCAGTTTGATTATAGCCAACTGACCTGTTTTGAAACAGGTATCGAATACAAAGGAATAGTTGCCGAAAACATTATTTTTTGTGAAGGGTATAAAGTCAATGAAAACCCTTATTTCAATTATGTTCCACTTAACCCAACCAAAGGGGAGGTTTTAATAATAAAAACAAAAGACTTGCCCAATTGTATTTTAAGTCAGGGTTGTTTTGTTATGCCAATAGGCAATGACAAATATGTTCTCGGAGCTACATATGATAGAGACAGTATTAACCAGGAACCAACTAAAATTGGAAAGGAAGAACTGCTAAAAAAGTTAAAAAATATTGGTGATTTTGATTTTGAAATTATTGAGCATCGAGCAGGTGTTAGGCCAACGACTCATGACAGAAGGCCAATTATAGGAACTCATCCAAAATATAAGAGCTTACACATTTTTAACGGCTTAGGAAGTAAAGGCGTAATGCTTGCGCCATATTTTGCGGGAGAATTAATTGAGCACATCACAAAAGGAACTCAACTAAGCAAAGAAGTTAGCGTCTCTCGATATTCAAAAAAACATTTACACAAGTGCCGAACTTAAGCAGATGCTAACGTACCAATACTGATTTTAACCCCCTTTATTTCTTTGAGTGTTTTGCAGCATGCTTCAAGTGTTGCTCCTGTTGTAATAACGTCGTCAACCAATAAAATATGTTTCCCCTTGTACTGATCTGCATCGGTTAATATAAAAGCTGCCCCTACATTTTCCCAGCGCTCATATTTTGATTTCTTTGTCTGGCTCTCTGAAAGCTCCACACGTTTTAATAAAGTCGTATTTATTTCACAAGCTAAAACTTTTGCAACCCCAATTGCGATGAATGCACTTTGGTTATAACCTCTTTGCTTTAATTTCTTTTTATGAAGAGGAACAGGAATAACGACATCCACCTTATCTCTAATTTCTACTTTATCAATTTCCTTCCCGAGTTCAATTCCCATTAATTCACCAACTTTTGTATTTCCCTTATACTTTAATTCATGCATCAACCTCTGAACCTTTCCCTTTTTAACAAAAGTAAAAGCAGAAAGCGCAATTTCTAATTTTATTTTCCCCCAAAATAGTTTGGCTATCGGGTTTTCCATGTCCTGATAATAAAATGACCGAGGAATGTCTACCATACAATTATAGCAAATCACATTTTCGTTCTTCAATAAAAATTCCTGACATGAAGCACACAGGTTTGGATACAGCAAATTTATAAGACCTCTTAGCATAGTTTTTGTTAAAATCAGTGTTAATAGAATATATAATTAATACATTCGAATAGACAATATAGTACTAATTTTAAAAAACGAAAGTATCGCATAACTTTAGGAGAAATATTCCGTTATAGTTGTCATAAAGAGAAATTTAGCATGGAAAAGAAGGAAAAGGCAGAACAAAAAAAAGGTGCTGCTGTATATATAATTATTATTCTGTTATTGCTTTTAGTTGGTGGTTGGTTAGGTCTTGAAATTAGAGACGGAAGAAAGCAAAATGCTGCCTTCGCTCAAACTGTTGCTAATTTACAAACTGAGAAAGATTATCTGAACGACATTCTTAAGAAAAGCGGTATTATTGAGGAATCTGACGACGAAACTCTAAAAGACAATTTAACCGCTATATTAATGGAATATGATAGTTTAACATTTGACAATGATGAAATGTTGGATAGTATTAATCAACAAAAAGCACATATTCAAGGGCTTTTGGATGAAGTTGAAACCCTTCAAAATCAGAAGAAAAGGGATTGGGGTAAAATCTATAAACTAAAGAAAGAAACGGAGACTCTGCGTGAAATTATGAAAGGCTATATTCATACAATTGATTCATTAAACACCGAAAACACCGGTCTAAAAAACACCATCAAAGACAAGGACAATCAGATTACAGACATAAAAACGGATAGAGACAACATAAAGAATAAAAACGACTTGTTGAATCAAACAGTTGCTCTTGGGTCTGTTTTGCAGACTTCTGGCATCACAGCAAATGCAATTAGAATAAAAAGTAGCGGAAAGCAAGTCGAGACAACACGCGCAAGCAGAACATCTATGATTAAGTCCTGTTTTACAGTTTTAGAAAATAAAATTGCCACACCAGAAAATAAGGAAATTTATATGCGTATTCTTTCTCCATCAGGAACAGAATTAACAAATTCAGAAGTTGTTCATTTTGTCATGGACGGCGGAAGAGAAGGTATTGCAAGTGTAAAAAGAAAGGTGAACTATCAAAACAAAAACATGGACTTATGTATCTATTATGAAGTTGAAACAGCATTGGAAGTTGGCACCTATATTGTAGAAATATACGCGGAGGGACATCAAATTGGTAAGTCATCGTTTGCATTAAAATAAATAGAAGTAACCAGACAATTTTCTTAAATAGTAAGTGGTTTATAGTTTGAATACTACACAGGTAAAGTTGAGAGTCAATTGGCTTCGAAAACAATATTATATGTAGTTTTCTCTATATTCAGGCAATGATTTTTGATATTGCTTACGTTATCTTTACTTTCACGAAAAATTCATCTCACCATGAAAAACCTACGTTTAATATTTTTGCTGCCATTATTTCCTGTTTGCTTTTTTACTGGTTGCAGTGGAGACGAATACAACGAAAATATATTTAAATCAAATGCAACGGGAGCCCCAGGCAAGATACTTATCGTATTAGATAAACAGTTTTGGGAAACCCCACTGGAAAAACTGATTATTGAGCATTTTCAAAAGGACATTACAACACTCCCGCAACCCGAAAAAACATTTTCAATAGAAATTTCCGATAGAAAGAGCTTTACTAAAGAGTTAAAAAGGAATCACACCATAGTCATATTTGAAATTGGAGATAAAGCAAATAACAAGAATGCGAGATTGGAAGAAGCTACCAAAGATATGTGGTCCATCGGTCAGGTGGTATATAAATTTAGAGCGGCAAATCAGAAAAGTGCAATAGCCCTTTTTCTTATTGAAGCCGATAAGCTTATTGGCGAGCTAAATGAAAATAGCCGTAAGAAACTAATGCGAGAATATGAATTTAAAGGAAGTGCAAAGATTGTTAACCAGCTTTCTAAAATTCAAAAGCTATCAATATCTGTCCCTTCGGATATGACAATAGAGGAAAATTATACAGGGTTTTCCTGGCTCAAGCGCTTTAGAACCAAATTTGCAGATAACAACGAGCATGAAATTCAACAAGGATTAATTATATATACCTATCCCTATATAGATGATAGTACTTTCACGCTTAATTATCAAATTGCAAAAAGAGATTCTGTTTTTAAGTATGCGGTTCCAGGTCCGACCGAGGGTTCTTATATGGCAACCGAGCTTAGATTTGGCATGCAGCCGGAGTTTACGCAGAAAATGATGAATGACTTATATGTTTTCGAAATGAGAGGGCTTTGGCGAGTTGAAGGAGATCTTATGGGGGGGGCTTTTTTAAGTATAAGTATGTTTGACGAACCGAATAATCGGATTGTAACCATCGAAGGTTATGTGTATGCTCCTCATTTTGAGAAACGGGAGTATTTGCGAGAAATGGAGGCTATGATTTACTCATTTCAGCTTATAGAATAAGCCTAGTTTTCAGGAAAGCCCTGTTCAACCCAGCACTTCATAATTTGAACCTCGCCCGATGTTAAGGAATCGATACTAAAGTTGTTCGGTATTTTTGGCATGGTATAGGACCCCCAAACTGCATTTTGCCAAGAGTCATTATTGATGTAATTTACGATATTGCTATGTTCGGTAATCCATGCATCATGACACCCAGTTCCTGGGCCAAGGTTTGTCATACATGAGTTTTGAATAATAGGAATAATGTCTGTAGAATAGCTTATTGTAGCACTACATGACTCTAGCAAGAGAGTTTTGTCCTTATGACAAGACATAAAAACTAATGCAACAACAAGCGGAACTATAACCTGGCATTTTCTCACACCGCAATTTAGGAAAAAACCAATCATTTTCAAGGAATGGTGCTTTTGATTCTTTACGTTTGATATAAGCATGAACGAGCGCTTATGAAAAATGATAGTGAAATTTTCAAAGACATTATCCAATGGGATATAAAAACTTGGTCAAAAGCGCTTTCATTTTGGCAAAAGAATGTTTCTATTAAATCAGAAATGAGGGCCCTTGCTATAGGGGAAAGGGAAGGAGGGATTAGTTTGTGGTTAGCTTTGCAAGGTGTAAACGTAGTTTGCACTGACTATAATGACCTTCCAAAAGAAACTACCCAGCTCCACAAGAGACATAATGTTAGCGATAGAATTTATTATGAAAATGGGGTTGATTTAGCAGACCTAAGTAAGTTTCCCTCAAGCAGCTTCGATTTAGTTGTCTTCAAAAGCGTTTTGGGGGCCCTCTCTAAAAAAGAAAAACAACAAAAAGCTTTTGAAGAGATGAAAAGAGTGCTAAAGCCCGGAGGAACTATTCTCTTTGCTGAAAATAGTAAAGGGTCGAAGCTACATTCCGTATTTCGAAAAAAGTTCGTTAAATGGAATTCTTATTGGAGGTATTTGGACTATAAACGGGATCAAGATTTATTTGTCGGTTTCAGTTCAGTCAAATTAACTACTTCAGGATTTATTGCTGTTTTTGGAAGGACAGAAAAACAGCGAAGTGTGTTAGCTGCATTTGATAGAATTATTAACCCTATTTTACCACCCTCCTTTAATTATGTGGTTTTTGGCGTATTAACTAAGTAGAACCTTACTCCATCTTTCACTGTTATCTCTTACGGAAAACATCATGTTTGTTGTATGCAACAATCTTATCATTGGGCTAAATTTTTCAGAAATTACTGGTCTGAGATCTTTGGGAATATAATGAGTAGGGTATACATTCCAGTGATGGCTGCTTAGGGTTGCTTTTTTATTTATATAGTTTCTTTTGTATAAGTTCTGCATAATCATGTTCGCGAGTTTTTCCTTCCCTATTTTATGATAGAGCTCTGGATATACTGCTGCAAGAATTAATTTCTTTCCATTCATGTCAACTCCATGGGTTTTTACATGATCCGTTTCGTCACTAACACGATGAATTAAAGGGTTTCGCGGTAGTCGGGCATAGGAAAATTTTGCAGGTGTTAAATCATTAATTAGTAAGTGACCATGAATGTAATTCACTAAACGTGCTTCAGGTAATATAAATTCTTCACCATTTTTTGAAATCGATTTCAACTGTGCTACAGATGTAATAACGGTTTCTTTTGCAACAAACACCTCACTTTCAGAAATCGCTTTGGTAAATTCTTCAATCTCTAATTTATTAATCTTGATTCCTGTTCTAATTTCTATTCCAAAATCTTTAACCTTATCCAATAATCTATCAATAAACTGCAGCGATCCACCAGCAGGGTATATATATTTCGCAGGAATAATTCTTGCCTTATTCAAACTCCCAGATTCCATTCCTCTTTTTGGCCTAAGCTTTCCCCGGATGTAAAACAATAAATTCTTCCAGTCATAAGGCAGTTTAATTCCTTTAAATACAAATTCTGGTTGCGGCTTCAATTTCACTAATTCCATATCTAGGAACTCAGAAATAAATTTAAACGCCTTTGGCTCAACATCCCAAATATGACACCCTAATTGAAAATCGGGAAACCCCTCTTTTAGAGGCACCTTTCCCCATGCGCCGCCAACATATGCGCTTTGTTCCAAAACCAGAACTTTCTTTCCTTGTTTTGAAAGAAACATCGCCTCAATAAGGTTAACTGGACCACTACCTATCAGAATGCAATCATATACCATTTGAAGTTACCTTAGAGATTTGTATTCTAAATAATATTTATTTACTAAAATAATCTTTCCAACGTTACAGGAACTTCTCTCAAGCACAAAACACCACAATTGGCAAAAGATAAGGAGCTAAAGACTAGCAGCATCATCTCTCTTTTTTTTTTGTTTTATAATTTATTTAAACTCCCAATCGAAAGTATTTAAGCCCTCTAAGCACGCCCTTAGTAAATCAATACTATTTCGAATGTCTTGTTTGTGTGCCATTTCTATAACTTGATGGATGTGGCGTGTGGGAATAGAAATAGCGCCGGCTATAGAGCCTCCTGCAGTGTTTTGTTGAATTGCTTTGGTGTCTGTTCCTCCAGCAGTAAGTATCTCAGGTTGCCATTTAATTTTATTTTTATCAGCTGTTTGCTTCATGAAATTCACCATTCGATAATCGCAAATAGTGCTTGAGTCCATAATTTTTATAGCTACTCCTTTTCCTAGTTCAGTAACTTTTTCGTGAGCGGCTGCTCCAGGGACATCAAATGCGATTGTTGTATCTAAACCAAACCCAAAATCAGGCTGGATTTGCTGAGCAGCAACTGAAGCTCCTCTGATTCCAACCTCTTCTTGAACTGTAAACACACCATAAACATCATGTGCCGCCTCTTTTAAATCTCTAAACATCTCTATCAAGATAAAAACAGAGACTCTATTATCTATTGATTTACAATTAACACAGTCACCCATTTCAATGAGCTTTCGGTCTCTTGTTATTGGATCTCCTACAGAAACATGCTTTTCCACTTCTTCTTTTGACATTCCCATGTCAATAAAGTAGTCTGTAGTTTTTGGAACTTTATTTCGTTCTTCTGCTGTCATTACATGAATCGGCTTAGAACCCATAACACCCACCATGTCCTCTTTTCCATGCACAATAACCCGCTGGGCAGTTAATGTTTTAGGGTCAAATCCGCCTAGCGTATGAAACCTAACAAAGCCCTCATTGTCAATATGGGTAACAATAAAACCAATCTCATCCATATGAGCCCCTATCATTACTTTTTTTGATGAATCTTTTCCTTTTTTTATTGCTGTAACATTTCCCATGTTATCAATGGAAACTTTATCAACTAAAGGGGTTACCTCTCTTAAAACAATTTCTCTAACCCTTTGTTCAAAACCGGAAGTTCCTGCAACCTCACAAATTTCAGCAAGTAATTTTGTATTAATCATATTAATTTATTTTTCAACGCCACTTACTCAACAACGCTCATTTTCATCATATTTGTCTTACCACTCTCTTCAATTGGAATACTAGCGGTATTTATTATCATGTCTCCTTCAGAAACATACCCCTGTTTTTTTAATAGGTATTTAATGTCGGCAATGGTATGATCTGTGCTTACCGTTTTATTATAAAAGAACGTTTTAACCCCCCAAACCAAACTCAGCTGAGTAAGTAGTTTTTTATTTCCTGAAAACACATATACTGCAGCTTTTGGTCGTTGACTAGATATTTTGTAAGCCGTATATCCAGAGTGCGTCATTGTAATGATCCCTTTAGCTTCAACTCTGGAAGCTAAACGACAAGAGGTAAAACAAATAGAGTCCGTAATAAAACGCTCTATATCCTTTGCAGGTTCTCTTTCTTTTGAATACATTTCTTCATAATCAGATTCAATCTTTTTAATAATTTTACACATTGCCTTAACTGTGGTAAATGGGTACTTTCCGACAGAAGTTTCCCCACTTAACATAACAGCGTCCGCACCGTCCATAACAGCGTTGGCAACATCGTTTACTTCAGCTCTCGTTGGAGCGGCATTTTCTGTCATGCTCTCCATCATTTGTGTTGCTACAATTACTGGTTTTGCAAAATTTAAACAGGTTGTAATAATTTTCTTTTGAATCAACGGAACATCTTGCATAGGGATTTCAACACCTAAATCACCTCTTGCGACCATTACCGCATCGGATTCTTTTACAATGTTTTCAAGTTCTATAACGGCTTCTGGTTTTTCGATTTTTGCTACAACTTTTGTTTGTTTGTTATTTTGAGAAATAATATGTTTTAATTCAATAATATCTTTTGCTGATCTTACAAAAGATAAACCTATCCAGTCCAGATTTTGCTCCAATATTACTTGTAAATCTTTTTTGTCCTTCTCAGTAAGGCTTGGTTGCGAAATCTTAGTATTAGGCAAGTTTACCCCCTTCTTAGAAGATAAGTAGCCTCCATGAATTACTTTCAATTTAACCTCATCCTTTAAGTTGGTTGAAATTACTTCGAACATTAGCTTTCCATCGTCTAACAATATTTGCTCTCCTTTTTTAACGTCCTTTGGCAAATCTTGATAAGTTATTGAAACCATATCCT
>Ga0255758_10001407_pt1 | contig 24449 bp, 33 predicted proteins | sample 011ome_24_FD_179958 | JGI IMG/M metagenome (GOLD analysis project Ga0255758, IMG submission 179958) | Coastal salt marsh microbial communities from the Groves Creek Marsh, Skidaway Island, Georgia - 011513CT metaG (version 2) | ecosystem: Environmental > Aquatic > Marine > Intertidal zone >...
ACAACTGTTTGATATCCTTGAAATAAACAATGATTAAATGTAACATTCTGTGCTTGGTTTACTACAAAACAATCAACAGTATCAACACTTGCATAAAATGTCATGCCACTTATGTGAACATCACCTGGTAAACTTGCACCACTTGTACCTATGCTACCGTCTATTTGTTGTAGTGCATCTGCAGTCATTGCAACACAATCAGGGCTTGCACTTGTACCTTTTATAATACTACTATCGTGTCCTTCACCTACAAGCATTGCGTAAGTAGGAATCTTAATTATATCTGTTACTATATAAGTACCTGCAGGAAAATATAATGCTCTGCGAATTTCTGTATTTGTTGCACGACTAAAAAGTTGAAATAACGCTCTATTAATGGCTGCAGTATCGTCAGTACTACCATCACCAGTAGCACCAAAATCTTTAACACTTGCAAAGTCATCAAACTTTTGTTGCATAGTACGTGTAACTGGATCATTAGCAGATACACCTGTTGTAGCATTGTAACCTGATGCTGCACCTTTGTATGTGTACGTATCAGCAGTGTCTAGTAAATCACTATTTGCAGTAAGTAATTCTATATTTTCTATTTGAGGAGCGTCAGATCCTCCATTACCAATATAAAGTCTTCTTGTATCTACTGCTAGTCCTAACTCACCTACTGCTAACTGTGGTAAGTTTTCTGCAACACCCCTACGGTGCTGAATTCTCGAGATTTGTACAATTGCCACTGTTTATACTCCTAATTCTATAGTGTATTTATCCAGCTTGAGCCTACATTTATTGCGCCATATCAAGCCAAGGATCTTCATTCTTTTCCCACTTAAGGTTTGTGCCCATTCCTCCGTCCGATTCTTGGTTATTATGTACTCTCTTTCTTTCCAATTCTAAATATTCTTGATCAGTGTTTAAACTTAAAAATTGTGTAAACATATTATCGTGATTTAAGTCAATTGTACAAGTGCCATTGAATCCAAAATAATTTGTAATATGTTCATCATTGTCAATTGTAATTATTTTAAGTTTTTTATGGTAAAAGGTATTATTCACCTCTAGTCCATCAAATTTTATTTTTGTAACTTGGACATACATATCTTCAATGATGTCGCCATCTTTTACAATTGTATGTATCCTGTGGTTTTTTCCTGATGTAATTATTTTAATTTTTGTAGGCAACTCTATTAATGAACTATAATAAGGATTTAGGTAGTCTATATCCTTTACAGTTTTTCCATTATCTATCTGAAGTTTAAAATAATCGTTACGACAACTTCCAAATTTAAACTCTATTTCTAATCTACATGAATTAAACTTCATTATTCATCATCTTTTCTAGTAAGAAATGATTATTAAGTTGATCTCCTACAATATATCCAAGTTTTTTACTAAGATCAACTAATTCTCTTGTCCAGCGAGCACGTTTTTCAGGTGTACTACCTACAGCAGGATTTTCCCAACCTTGGGGATGATGTGTAGTACGAACTAAACCTAAATTTTCCCAATTTTTTTCTAACCAGGTATTAGGAAATATACCTAGAGTGCCTCCCCATTGCAACGTAATATCCTTTTTATATTCTGTATGTGTACGCAACCAATTCTTTATAAATTCTATTTCATCGTCTGTTTCATCAATCCAACCTACGATATTAAGTAGACTCAAACGAATACTATATTTTTTTGCATATGCTAAATGGATGTCTATGGCTTCATTACTAAACTTTTTTCCTAAAGCATAGCGAATCCTTTGATTTATATTTTCGATTCCTACAATAAGATTGTATCCACCACTTTCTTTAATTAATTGCCATGTTCGTTCAGATGTTGAATTGTGTTCTCTGAAAATATAGTATCCAGACCAAGTAAACTTCTCTTTAGGATTTGCATTATTCCATTCAGCAATCTGTGTAATAAATTGCTCAAATTCTTTCTGATTACCATTTGTGAGACTATCTTGAAACTTAAAATTTCTTATTCCATATTTTTTGTATTGGGCAATCATTTCATCAACAATATCATCAGCAGTTCGCCATGTAAAACTTGGCCAATTTGCTATGTAATCACAAAATTTACACCTTCTGACACAACCTCTACTCCCAATTATAGGTAAAGCAGGAATACGATAAAGGTCCATATTGTATTGACTGTAATCTGGCATTGGAAACTTACGCATTTCTTCTAAGGTAAACTCACGCCATTCTAAACTATTAATTCCGTAATAATCTCTACGTCCTTTTAAAAATTCATAAAGACTGTGTTCTGCATCGCCTCGTATATGATAATCTACAAACCCTACATCCTTTAGTGTATCAACAAATTCACTGGGTCCTGTAAATGTAGGTAAACATCCTGGTCCGCCAATTAATACAACTACAGTTGGGTCTATCTTTTTTACAAACCAAGTAAGCCATTTTGCACTTATTTGGTTAACATAACTAATTAAACTTATACCTACAAATTTAGGTTTAAAGCTCATGAGTTGAGTTGCCATATTATAAAATATTGCATAAAGGTCGTCTGTTATTTCTGGTGCTAGGTATTCGTCATACATAAATGTCATAAAGTCTGCACTTAAAGTATGGTCATTTATATAGTTTACAACTTCATTATTTGCATCAGCTGCTAAACAACTAAACCCTGCTTTTTCTACGATAGGTTTTAGTACTGCAGGAGCCATAAGTGGCAACCCAGTTTCAGTATAAGGCACTGTGGTTATTACAACATCATATGAAATGTTATTGGGATTTTCAAAACATTTAAACTTCATAGTATTGAGATACCTTAGCAAACCAGATGTTACTATAGTGATCGAATGCTTTGCCTTCTAATATCCATTCCTGATATTGATAGTCCTTACTACACATTAATATAACACCTTTGTTTATTTTTGTATCAAACATGTTATTATGTGCATGTGCGTAAGCACATAGTTGTAAGAAGTAATCTTCAATCCAATCTGTACGTTTAGGTTTATTAGTTTGCTTAAAATCCATTATAGCAGGAACACCATTATATAAACCAACTAAATCCGTTGTGCCTGCATAAAGTCCACTGTAATATAATGGAACTTCTGTACCCCAATATTCATCTGCATTTTTTAAACCATGTTCTAGTATAAGACTTGCCATACGATGACTTTGTTGACTATAAGGATTAGTGCCAGGCTCTCCCATAATTCCAGACTCTACATAATCTTCAAGCCACTTATGCATACGTGTACCTCTGCCTGCTGCTTCAGTCACAATCTCTTGTGCTTTTGCTTCACCTACACGTTTCTTCCAATTACGTAATGCTTGTTTCTTTTCTTCGGATTTTGTTTTATCTAGGATTGTTGTAACACTAGGTACTGCTGAACCATCTGGTGTAGCATAATGTCTTTTACCGTCAACAGTTTTTCTCTTTATAGGAGTATAGTCATATTTGTTTGTAATCATAATGTATTATAACATAGAAAATAATAAGTTTCAATATCTACTTTTTGTAACTTACGTCTATGTTTACTTCTCCTATATGGTTTATTTTTCCACATTGTAATCCACAACGTTGCATTCTATATTGATTTGTCCAACTGTCTTGCAAAACCTCAAACCAAGGCCCATGAACAATATTACTTATACTATTATACTTACAATTCATGTCTTTATCAGTAAACATTTGCATGAAGTTAAGCAAGGTTTGTCTATCTTTTGTTCTTGATGATTCAACACCATATAATCTATCTGCTAACCATGCACAAGGCCATACAATACCATTCATATCAATATATAGATTGTTGGCATGCATGTGAAAACAAGTTATTTCTGTATTCATTACATAAGTTGGTATATCTATATTAGCAAAAGCATTCATTGCATTGTTAATATATCTGGTATCTGTTGGTGGATATAACGTATATTCTTTTTTACCTTGTTTGTTAAGAACATCTAAACTATCTACTAATACATGAGATTTATTTAAAAATCTACTTGTTTTTTTAACATTGAAACTATTAAAACCTAATTCTTTACTAACTTGCCTTGCAGTTTCTACTTGATGTTGATTATGTCTAAAAACTATAAAATCCCATTCTGCAATACCACCTTCATTAATAAATGCAGTTGCATTTTCAATTACAGTACTAAACTTTACATGCCTTCTATATATATGATTTGTATCTTCTAATCCATCTATTCCAAATGCTATAAAATTAACAATTTTTGCTAGATTTTTATATAGAATTGATTTTCGTAGTCCGCCATTGGTATGAATACCTAATTTAATATTTGGATTACAGTCTCTTATGTATTCACAAATAGGTAAAATATCTGGTGCAGTCATTGGATCTCCATATGTACCACACAAATAAAATACTTTTAGATGTTGTAAAACTTCTAACGGAAAACAATGTATAAACTCACTGTAAGAATAACTAGTCAAAGGCAAATCTTCAACTGTTTTGCCTCCAAAAACATTTCTTGGACATTGAGGACAAGCGGCATTACATAGAGAACTTATTTCTAATTCAACACCAGTAAGATTTTTCCAAAGATAACGCATTATTTTATTTTAACACTATATGTTTGAAAAGTATATATTTTATTTTACCAGGTAATATACCAATAAAAATATGTTCCTGAACTACTCTTGCGAGCAATGGTATACCCTTTGCTTTCGAAATGTGCAATAACCTCATTCATTTGTTCTGTCTTAACAGTATCTGTGATTGTTCCTTGATATGCTTTGTAATAATTTTGACCGTCTGTATCGTTGTCAGTCATTGGAGAACCAGTAATAGTTGTTCCCTGAATAGTAACTGTACTTGTATCACTGATAGTAGCAGCAAAAGTATTACTAGCAATTGCATCTAAAACTGCTACTTCCATAATTGCTATCTGTTGTACAAGTGTATTGTTACCTTGTGCTCTTTCTCTTGCTTGTGAGCCTGTAGGAAAAACTGCCATTAGTTTCCACCTTTAAACTTTTTAAATTTTATTCTTTGTATAATTTTACGAATTTCATCTGTGTTAGTTGTGCGTTTGTTTGCGTACTTACCTATAATAGCATCTGTACTCATACCAGCATCTATATCTTTTTCTATCTTGTCTTCCATGCCTTCAGTAATATCTTCTTTTGCTAACTTAGTTGCAGTTGCATACATTACTGCTTTAGCTTCATCACCGTAACGATCTTTAAAATCACCTTTGGCTTTCTTCATACCTTTAACAATACGTTCTTTTTCTTTTTCTTCACCTTTTGTTAAAGATCTTTCTTTCATTTTCTTTTTGCTTGGCTTGTATCCACTTGCAAAAGCCGCCTTACGTTGTGCATCACTTGCAAAACCTTCAGTTGCATTGCTACCCATTCTTTTACCTTGTGTAGCACTTGTGTTTGCAGGAAACTTTCCTTCAACTTCAGCTTCTAATTTTTTGTAGTACTTGTTAGAAATCATGTCACGTAGTTTTTGTTGTTCAGGCATGATACTGCCTTGCATACTATGTAAGCCATTAATACCACGTATAATCATTGCTTCTGAATCGTTGCCGTAAAGAGTTACAAGCATCTCTGCAACTTCACCGTGTTGATTTTGATCTTCAAGTTCTTTTATTTTTGCATAAAACTTTTTCAAATCATAATCAAATTCACTTGTTGGAATTGCCGCCTCTTCAACACCTTCTGGTATTATGTTGTAGGCTCTACGTATTGCACCTGACATACGTGTATTTGCATCAAAAATTGTTTGTAGTTGATCAGTTAAGTCACCGTTGTCAAGATCGGCTAATTTTATAATCTCGTTCTCAAGCATACGACGTGCTTCGCTTAATACTCTTAACTGTGCTTTGGCTTTGTCTGCACTATAAGGCTTACCCTTTACAGTTGTTTCTGCTTCTGATACTGTAGCATCTTCCATCTTTACTTGATCCATAGCAAAGTCTGCAACTCTCATCATACCTGCTTTTGTTTGCATCATACGTTCTAATTTTTCTTTGTTAGCATCATTGACTGCATCATATACTTTTGTTATAGCACTTGCAGTAAACAAGTCTACTTTCATTTGTCCGTCTGTAAAATTTACTGGCATGTTTTGTTTATTATCTACAATTGCTCTTAGGGTATCTATTGCACCTTCGGTTACAATACTCTCTACAAATTCTCTAGTTTTCACTGCTTTTCTCGCCATTTGTGCTATACGTTCATCAGGTGGTGTTTGGTTACTGGGCTTAGTATTATCTACTGCTTCGTCATCTCCATCTGCACTTAAAAATGTTATACTGTCTTTGTCAAACTTAGCAATTACATTTGCTAATTGTGGATTAGTATCATAGACTGTTTTGAAGCCTTCGTAATCCATCATGATGCCTGCGTTCTTTAACATCTGTAGAAAGCCGTTCATGCTTAATTTACCCTGCTGGTTTCTAGATCCAGCTTTGGTTTGAGCCAGCATTGCTGCACTCATTATCGCATCTACTGCACTATCTACTTCAAAAAAACGCATATTAGTTTTTAAATCCCATCACGCCGCCTGTACGTCCTATAAGTGACTTGAACTCATCAAGTTCTTGTTCTTCAGTTTTTGATTCTGAATCTTCAAAATTAAACATAGCATTGTCTATATTAGGAATACTTGCCTTAATATTAGCCTTAATTGCTTCTATTTGTTGACCAATTTCAGCAGGAATAGGAACGCCCGGTGAGCTTGGGCTACTAGGAACATCGCGATCAGCTTGTTGATCTGCTGCCTTTTTGTATAGATCTCTAATTGCAAAAAGATCTTTACTAATCTTGTCTGCATAGTCAGCAAAATCGTCGCCATATAATCCATCTTGTATATTATCGTATAGAAATCCTATATCTTCCATGTTATCGTAATTAAATCCATCTGAAGGTATTTCCTCAATTGCAGTGGTTAAATTATCAGGTTTCTTTATTTTAGGTTTACGTTTTTCGCTAATAGCATCTAAACGATCTTGTAGTTCTCGAATATTTAATTCTTTCATTTTACTTAATTCCTAAAACTTGACTTGTACCTTCTGCTTCAGGTTGTGCAAGCTCTACTTGTTCTACTTCCGGAGCAGCTTCCGGAGTTATTGCTTCTGCTTTTGTTTCTTCAACTTTATTATTGCTAATAGCATCTAGTCTATCCTGAAGTTTTCTCATGTCTATTGGTGTATACATTATGCCCTCTTTTCTCTGCCAACTTCTGCTTCTTCGCCACCCATTGCAGCATCTGCTGCGGCAAAGTCGTCATCAGCTTCTTGGTCAACTGTAGGTTCCATTTCTGGCTCATCTGCCATTACTTCATCACCCATTGGATCTGCAGGTTGATCACCTACTAGAATTCTTGTTGCATTTTCTGCAGTAGCTCTGTCTGCTTTCATAATTGAAAGTGTGCTTTCTAATGCTGAAGTCATTTGCTGAACAAAATTATCTGCTACGTCACTACCCATTTCGTCACGTACTTTGTCAGCAACCGGTGCTAAATCTTCATTAGCCATTTCACTTATGTCTTTAATCATCTGGTCATACTTATCGACCATACTCTTGGCTGCCATAACTAATTCACTAGTTTCAACTGCACCTTCTTTAACAATACTTTCGCTTGCTTGTTTCTTTTCCTGACTTGTATCACCTGTAACTTTATAAGTTTTACCACCGACTGTAAATTCAGTTTTTCCTGCTGCAATTGCTTTACGTCTAGCATCAATAAATTCATTGCCTTCTTCAACATCTTCTTCATCTACCATACGTTCTGCTAGATGCTTTGTCAGTGCTTCAAGTGCAAGTTTCATTTCGTAGTACTTTGTACGTTTCTGTGCTTGACTACCAAGTTGGCTTTCATACAAACTCATCTGTGTAGATAAATTTTTATGTAAACGCTTTGCTTTTGATTCAGTTATATTTTCTAAGTCCAATGAATAACCAAATACACGCTTTGCTATTTTGCTTACCTTTTGTGCGTTTGGTGCTGGAACGAGTTCGTCTAGGTTCATGGGTCAATCCTTTAATTCTTTTAATACTGTATTTATTAAACTGAAATAGTTTTAAGAAGTTGTGTGAGTTCACTATCTGCACGATATAACTTGGGCATATCTGCACTGATTCGATTACTCATTGTAATTTGCTTTTGCTTTTTTGCTTTTTTCATATGATAGTAATAAACATCTATATCTGTTTTTACTTTGCATAAATGTTGATCTAGTTCTTTTATCTTCTGTGCAGTGTGGTTATCATTACGCAATAGGCAAAGTGCATATCCTACTGCACTCTTACGTCTATAGAATGTGTCGCCACTACAATTCCACAAACCATACATATTTTTAATATGGTAGTTATTAACTTGTATTGCACCGTTATCTAATTTACGAATTTTAACTTCAGGTTCGAAGTCTAATACACGATTGATTCTATTGTTTAGATCCTGTTTGTTTAGATATTTTGTAGAAGATTTTTTCATCAGTCCTTTGCCTAATTAAGATAGATTTATTAACAAGATTGCTTGCAACTTTTTGTTCTCTCTCACTTAATTCTCTTTTAAGAACTTGACCTTTTTCTGCTATTGCTTCAATAAGGTCTTGCTCTTCTCCTGATACAAAGGTATTATAACCCTGTGTAAATTCTACGTATCTCATCTAATACTGCTAACGTTAATATCAACCATTTGACCTTTTGCCTGTCTTATTAGGTTTGCTCTTTCTGCAGGCGTAAGTTCATCTGTAATCTGTATCATGTTATTAGGACCAGTAAGGTCAATCTTTTTATCTGCTAGTGGCATAGTAAATTGTATACGTGGATCATTTGGATCTGCAAAGGTAGCAGTGAAGCCTTGTGTCTTGACAAGGATATATTGTGCTTCATTTATTTGCACAGTTTTACCTTTAGTAAGTCCGTATGTTGCTTCTGCTAATTTCATCTACTTGCCTTGTTTAGTGCCGCTACACGTTTACTAGCAGGATTAACTCTTTTAGTTTTACGTGCTTTACGTGCCATTTTTTTACCAAGTCTTAACTTAGTCATTTTCAGTTTAATTCTCTTTTTTATATCTGGTGCAGCAAAACACTGTGCAGGAGAACTCACTATACGACTTTTTCTATTGCCACTTGTGCAACGGAACTTACGTACAACTTTGTTGCCACGTTTGGCCCAAGCCATACCTTCTGTGATCTCACTTAATAACATACTGTATTTATGCTTATATTTTTTAGTTGGATAAAACCATCCAGAGTAGAGCACCACAACTTGCAACTAGAGCACTAATTATACCTATACCCCAATTAATTAACTGTTGGTTTCTTTCTGACTTTTGTTTCATTATCATGTCTCGCAATTCCATAAGCATCTTCTCGAACTTATCCATGCGACTTCCCAAGTTTTTCAATTCTCTGTGCAACCCATTATATCTTTCAGAGCATAGATCCACGTGTGCTTCCAAGCTCTCTTTTTCTAAATTGGACATATCTTTCTCACCTTCCTTGGGGTGATGTCTAGATTTCGTCTAAATTTATATGTGCCTAATATTTTATTTTTGTTTGTGCCTATTGTTCTAGCATCACACATATTTATACTGCTGTTACTGCAGGAAAAAACTGTATGTTTATTAATTCAGGATCTTTTGTTTGAAATACACTGGGTTTTAAATCGATTGAACTATCTAAATTAGGTATAACTGGTATCATATCAAATGCATTATTTAACCTATCTAAATTTTCTCCAAACACTCCATTGTGTTCACTGCCTATTGCAAATATCCAAAAGTTCAATTCAGGTTTCAACATTTCAAAATTAAATCTGTGTTTGTGTCCTAATTGTCTATACATAATACTGTTTTGAAACTTATTATTATCTGTAAAAGTATCTATTTGTGGATACTCTAACAGGATAGGTTGGGTAAGTATACCAAAAGTTTGTATTACAGTTTCCCAATTACGTTGCTGATTTCGTTCTTTACTGTCACCTTTTGTTACACCTGTTGGTGTACAATCTATTAGCGTTATTCCATAAACTGCAGTTGGTACTTTAAACATTTAAAGGATCCTCGTCTCTTAACCATAAACCTATCTTAATAAGTTCATTACTGTTAGGAAAACATATAGCATCAACACTGGTGTATCCCATAAATTTTAATGCTTGTAATCTATTAGTACCCATTTTGAGAGCCCATATCATTCCATCTTCACAAACTGTAGGAGGGTTAATTTTTTCCCAGGATTCTTCCTGTGCTGACTTCCAACTAGCAAACTTAGTATGCCACCAGTCAGGAGTTACTTTATAGTATAATAACGGATACCATAGTCCATTGTCAATAATTCTAGGCATGTCACGCCAGTACCAACGATTGTCATCTTTCCAAGTCATTGGGCTAAAGTTTTTTAACTGTACACTATGTACACCGTCCAGTTCCTGATATTTTGCACTACAGTGTTTCATTATAACTGTATTTAATCATAAAAAAAGCGGTGCTAAAAAACACCGCTTTAGTATAAATTATAACTGTTATTATGCAGTTACTAAATTTGTTCTAATTGCTACTGCAACTGTACCTGATGTAAAGTCTACACCGTCAATTGTGCCTAAGTTGATAATATCTTCAACTAATGCTGCACCAATTGTACCTGTTACTGTACCGTCAGCTGACTTATAGTCACTACCTGCAAAGTCACCTTCTAGGATAACGTCCATTTGTGTACCACTGTCATGTGAAGCACCTTGTACTAAGATGTTTCCATAACGCTGAATTGTGTTTACTAATGCTATTGTTGCTTCTACACTACCGTCGAAGTCCACATCTGCATCTACGTTAAGAATTGTAATATCCTTACTTGCATATGAATATGGTCCTGTTGTTAATGCTCCTATTACTGGATGAGCTCTTGTTACTCCTGGCATTTTATTCTTCCTTTACTTTAAATTATTATACAAATTCTAGACCGCTTGAAGTAACTGTTGTACCACTAACGTCTACTGAGTTTCCGCCTACTGTTGTGCCTAATGCACGTAGAGCAGTTTGTAATGTTGATGTTGTCCATGCACCTGCAGGGTATACTGCAACTGAAATTTGTCCAGTTGTATCACCTTCTACTTGATACATTTCAATATTTGCTTTTGTCTGGATAGATTTAAACATTGCTTCAACTGATTCACCAGCATCTAGTTCGTTACGAATATCGTTAACATCACCTGATACGTCTTGTTGAATAATTTTAAAGAAATCTAAATCTGCACCATTAAGTATGACTAATTCGTCAGCACTAATGGCTCCAGTAGTACCGCCAGAACCTTGTCCTTTAACGTTACCATTTGTACGGGTAATTTCCGCCATTTTGTTTCTCCTAAGTTTTTAATGCAAGCTCATGTCTTGCTTGTATATATTTATATAAAAACGGGAGATTTTTAGTCTATTAATTTGCCAATTGCAACGCCTGTTGCAAAGCCAGCAGCAGCTTTTGCCCATAACGGAAGTTTTTTATCTTGAGGAATAAGTTTTTTGCTTTTGACTGTGCCCATATACTGTTTGCTTATGTCACTACGAAACTTTCCATCGACACGTTGACTGTTTACCATTCTAGCACTAAGTCCTGAACGCTCACCAGGATTACTACGTCCATAGTCTGCACTTACACGTCTTGCTTGTTTAAGAAAACTACTGTCTATTCCTAGATTCTTTTGTGACTTCATAAGGAATGTCCTATCCATGGCAATATTATCTCTACCTGATGCTATGTCTCTCAAATATCTTTTAAACCCTAATTCATCAAACCTAATACTGCCAGGACTAGTCACACCCTTATACTTTCCAGGGTTGTTAAGTATACTTGCTAGGTTATGTAAATCTGTGCCACCTGGCTTAATACCATTAAAGTTCATAAACTTTAGTGTATCTTTTGCATATTTTTTTGCAAACGCAGGATTTTCAAAACGCATCTGTTGTAACATTAATAGTTGCTCAAAGAAACTTTCTGCTACATCAGTCATATCTCTACCTAGTGCATCTGCACCAGTTCTAATATACCGTGCTTCGGTAATCTCGTCTCTAAGAAAACTATATTTCTTTTGTTTATCGAGAGTATGGCCGCCCGACATTGTAGCCCATTCATTTGCAGTATATTTTTCTGACATTTATTTTATCCTTAGCCTGTCTGCCATTCCACCTACACCAGTTTTTATTGCTTTGAAGTCTACAACATTCTTAGGTGCTACTTTACCTTTATAGATTATATCTTTATCTTTTTTAGGATCATATTTTCTATACTTTGGACCTTGTGGTGCTTGTGCAATTGGCGGAGGCGGAGGAGGCATAGTTCTTACAAAATCTACTGGCTTGGCAATATCTAATGTTCTTGCTATAGTACTACCTTGCGATACACTACCAACTTCACCTTTTGTGCCTGCTTGTGCACCTTGTTGTACGCCTGTTTCACCTTTACTTTTAGGTAAATCCCATTCTTGTCCACCTGCCCAATCACCAGGCTTAGTAGTGCCTGCAGACTTTCCTTTACTACTAGATCCACTAACGCCACCGTCCCAAGGAATATCACCTATATCAGTGCCACCTAAAGCACCACCGTCTTTACCTTTGTCTTTTCCGCCACTTACTCCTCCTACAGTACCAACACTGCTTAATTGTCCTTGTTGTTTACGTTGTTGATCTTTTATAATTCTATCTATTTCTGCTTTATCCCATTCTGTGTCATATTCTTTACCATTTATTTTTATTGTATCTTTATCAAGTTTTTCAATATCTAAACCTTTTATTGGTGGTAAAGTTTTTATCTTACGTGTTTCTAAATCTTTTAATGCTTTACTCTGTGAAAATGAATCAACTTTACCTAAATGATCATTTAGATTTCTATTTAGGTTTTGTAAGTTGTCACCATATTTTGCATCTAACTGTTGTTTAGTCAGTCCATTCTTTATATCAGCTGCAATTTGTTTATTAATTTGTGAACGCTTTTTATATAATTCATCATATTGTTTTACCCAACCTGCACCTGCATCACCAGAACTTCTAATATTATTAAGAGTACTAGATGGTAACTTATTTTGAGCCATAGTACTACCCTGAGTATATTGGTCATATGTTACTTTAGATCCAATATCATTTTTATTTTTGTTTACTAATAACCCATCTTTTGTGTCATAATCTCCAGGTTGTGGTACATATTGTTTTTTTACATTATCTTTTTGTGTACTGCCACCTGTTAACCAGTTCCAGGATTGTGTTATAGCATTGCCAATTGGATTAGTTATTGATTGTGGATTTTTTACATCAGGTTTGATGTCTTTAATGCCTGGACCATAATTTTGTTCAAGACTATCTGCAAACTTGTTTGCTTCACCAGGATTTGAGTTTATCCATTTTTCAATTTTTTTTGAATCAAGATTTTGTGACATTATTGCGCCACCTGCTAAAAGAGGTACTAACCAAGCCAGTGCAAATGGAACTGCTTCATCTAGTCTTTGACGTTCTTTAAACTCTCTAAGCCTCACTACTTGCTCCAACTCTTAATTGCATTGAAGTTGTTCTTACTAAACTCCATACGATCAACTAGTTTAACTGCACCGCTTTCTGTGCCAATTGCAACAAACCCTTCTGGGTTCACTACTTTATATCCTGTATCTGTTTTTAACAATGACTTGATACTATCCACTTTGTTTAATTTATTTATAAGCATATTCTTTAGTGCAATTATATCCTTGTAAACTGCAAGAGCACCTGCTATGCCCTCCATGTTATCATTTACAAATTTATTCTGTGCATTAATTTTATCCAAACGTTTCTTTACTGCTGGTGCTTGAGGATCTTGATTCTTAAGTTTGCTAATATCCTTCTGTACGTAATCATTGTACCATTTTGCAAAGTCCTGTGCAAAACTATTTGGATCTGCAATCTGTTGATCACCTCTGCGTATTCTTGCATTTACATATTGCATAAACAATTGTTTGTAATCGTTATTATTCACTGCATCAAAGTTTGCAGACTTCATAGCACTTGCAGTTGCATTAAGTCCACTTAATATTGCTTTGTTCTCTGCAGGTGTTAGACTTGCTTGTCCACTTAAATCTTTATAGGTTGCATCATCAAACCATACACTGCTAGGTTTATTGTAGCCACCGATGTCTACACCAAAACTTGCAGTCATATCTGATATATTATCACCTGTATATGTTGTATGAAATATTATACCCATTTCACTTTGTGCAATTCGCTTGCCTAGTTCACTGTCCTTGGGTACTGCGTATGTAATTGTGTTAGGTTGAAATACAAAACTATCTTTGCCGTCTATTTCTGCTTCCTGTAAATCACCTTTTGTATACATCATGTCGCCTTGCACAACACCTTGTATACCTAGTTTACCAAGTTCTGCTAGTGCTATTTTCATTTTAGCATTTAAGCCTTCTTTAGTAATGTCACTGTCTATGTCTTGATTTGATTTGTACAGTTTAGGTGAAACATTAAATGCACCTTTTTTAGCAACAAAGAACTTACCGTCCTGTGGGTCAATGCCTGTAACAATAGCAGGTGCTCCATCCCATTTTACTGTAACACCTTTGCCAACACTACCGCCTTCTTCTAGCATATCACGTACACTGTTAATATATTGTAGAGCAGATTTGGCACCTGCGGCACCTTGAAGAAATATTAAATCTTCAATGTGTTCTAGATGAGTGTTCTTTCCTCCCTCATCTTCTAAAACTGTTTTAAATTCTTTTAGACGCATTGCTTTCGTTTACTTTTCTAATACCTCGTACAAACTTATTTTTATCCTGATGTTTGATACTGTTTAATAATCTTCTTTCCAAGTCACCCGCGACTGTTTCGTCATAGTGCTTGTGCATTTCGTTAATAAGATTGATGGCGCTCTCTATCACATTAGTTGCTCGACTTTCTAAAACATGTTGCCTATCTTTTTCTACAATCATGCTGTTTAGTTCGTGTAATATACTACGAGTCTGTTTACGCATTTTTATATCCTATCCTATTATGTATTTATCGTATAGTTTGAGTATAGCATACAAGATAAACATGTCAACTAAATATATGCGAGGAGAAGAGAATGTCAACAATAGAGAATTCTGGCTTGCACTTCGCAACCCTAGCGAAAATAGCCTACCTAACAGAAAAAGACAGCAAACCAATTGCTAAAAAACTAGGTTACACAAAAACAAAACTAATAGATCACAAAGGTGCAGAATGTCTGTTTCTTGAGAACAGTAAGACTATTGTACTTGCATTCAGAGGTACAGAGCCAAAAGAGTTCAGCGATATAAAAGCAGACTTAAAAGCATGGAAACGTAAAAGCCAAACAGAAGGCATGGTACATGCAGGATTTTACGATTACTTGGAACGCATCTGGGAAACAGTTGAGAATCATATAAACTATGGTACCCGTGAGAAAAAAGCACTTTATATCTGCGGACACAGTTTAGGTGGAGCAATGGCGGCACTGGCGGCTAGTAGACTTAACGATAGAGTAGTTGCTTGTTATACATATGGACAACCACGTGTTGGAGGCAGTGACTGGTGTGCAAAACAAACTTACGAGCATCACAGATATGTAAACAATAATGATATTGTGCCTCGTGTTCCGTTATGGATTATGGGATTCCGTCATAGAGGTGAACTACACTATATAAACTATTATGGAAATATTCGTAAGATGACACCTTGGCAAATTATCAAAGATGGCTGGCGTGGTCGTATAAAAGCATGGAGTAAACTAGAGTTTTTTGATGGTGCTAGAGACCATAGTATGGATGCTTACGAAAATAAAATAGCCAAAAATTAATAAAATCATTTAGCCTCTTACTAAATAAAGTGTGACAGAAAATGTCACACTAGGCACAAAATAAGAATTTAGGCAAACTAGAGGCACAAATGAAGATACCTAAAGATGCGAAGGCTCAATTAGAACGATTACTCGGCAGATTCATAAGGCATATTCCAAACAAACCCGAATATCATAACAGGCTTATCGAAGAACTAGAGATCATACTCAAACTTCGCTTCGTCGATTACTTCCTAACAATTTGCGATGTACTGACGCTAACCCGTGACATTACACATATGACTCGTGGTTCAGCAGGGTCTAGTCTCGTCTGTTACCTACTTGGTATTACAGACGTGGATCCCATAAGATGGCAAATACCGGTAGCACGTTTCCTAAATCCTTTAAGGGATGACTTACCAGATGTGGACATAGACTTTCCACACTGGCAACAGGCGGCTGTGATGCAAAGAGTATTTGATAAATGGCCAGGAAAAAGTGCTCGTATCAGTAACTACGTAACATACAAAGAAAAGAGTGCAAGGCGTGAAGCCGCACGACGTATGGGTGCATCTGGTAAACTCCCTCGTGGCTTTAAGTATGAAGATTTAGATATAGACAAGGAAGAAGCAATGAGAATCGAACGAAAATTATTAGGCAAGAAGAGAGCAATATCAAAGCACTGTGGAGGAGTTCTTATATTCAAACATAATATGCCAAAAAGCCTAATAAATGGAGACAATCAAATATTATTAGACAAACATGAAGTAGAGGACTTGGAACATCTCAAAATAGATATCCTTGCGAATAGAGGACTCAGTCAACTACTGGAGATAGATTCAGAGACACCATTAGAAGCATACCCAGAAGAAGATTATGAAACAAGTCAGATGCTATGCAATGGTGATGTTATAGGAGTTACACAAGCAGAATCACCTGCTATGAGAAGATTATTTCAAGCAATACAACCAAAAAGTAAAAGTGATTGTGTGTTTGCAACTGCATTGATAAGACCAGTAGCAACTACAGGCAGACAAAAGGCGGCGTTCTTTCAAGACTGGACAGAACAAAGATTAGATGATACTATTGTGTATGAAGATGATGCAATTAAAAAGATATCCAAACTTATAGGTTGTGATATGTATGAAGCAGATATGTATCGCCGTGCATTTGCCAAACGTGATGAAGAACGTGTTATGGAGTTCATGGAACGCATGGGCGACAGTGAGAACAAGGCGGAGATTATACAGGAACTATATGGACTAGGAAACTTTGGACTGTGTAGAGCTCATGCAGTAAACTTGGGTAGATTAATCTGGGCACTTGCATATCAAAAGGCACATAATCCAAAACAGTTTTGGCGGGCTGCACTCAAACATTGTCAAGGCAGTTATAGACGTTGGGTACACAAAACAGAAGCCAAGAACGCAGGATGGGATTTACGTGAACTAGGACTACCAAACGGTATAACAGAGTCACCACAAACACAATATAAACGTTATGGATACTGGACACAACCAGAATTTATGCCAAATATGTTTGTACAGGAAACCTGGGGAGACCGTGTAAACTTTGCAGGACTTGTTGCAAATGGTAGAGTGTTCAAAGGAGAACAAGGAAGGTACGTTACGTTCTTAACACTAGGTATTGCTAACGGTGAATATGTTGATGTTACAGTAAAGAAGCCTTTTGGATATAGAGATCATGATGTTGTAGTAGGCAGTGGCAAAGTACGTTATAGCAATGGTGCCCGTTATATAGACTGCTATGACGCTAAAGGTCATAGGCTGGACAGGTATTTAAACTAAGTTTTAACGCTATCTAATTGTATAAGAGGTATTCTTATTTTTTGTTGTGATATCCATAATATAGTATTGGCAATTTGTTCAGGAGTTACTAGATTTTCTCCAACTCCGCCCACAACTATATAAGAAACTTTTACTCCGGTAATACCGGTTTCATCACTTAATTTAACACTATAAGATTTTAATTGTCTTTTGCTATTTGCGTATACACTGTTATCATCTGTGTTTTCAAGGGTAGTTCCAATATTAAAAATATGTCCTGGAATGTTTTCTTGCATCCACATAGAATGAACAATATCTGTTAGTTGTTTTTGATTATCAAAGTTAATATAGGCACTGTTTACAAATACTGTATAATCTAGTATTGTTTCTCTGAGACGTTGTTGTGTGTCTAAACTAGTAAAGTCCCATCCTGTACTAACACTAGCAGTTGTGACTGAACCTAACTGTTGTAGCCCCCAAGCAATAGTCTTTCGCTCAGGATTTCCTGTACAAAATATTTTCATAATAGTAAACTCCATTCCGGACACAGTTTACAAAAATCAAGATTGCGAATACTGTCTGTACGTCTTACAATATCCCAGAACTTTGTATGAGGTTTTTCTTCTACATCTAACATTGCAAGTAAGTTGGATATTTCAGGATATTTACTGAACTTATCCACAAGTACATTCATAGTGTTCGAACTTATCCAATCCAAACTGTATGTACCTAAACATTTTTGAAAAATTAGTTCAACTGGGTCGCCTAATCTGTTTTCTGCAAAGTTTTCCTTATGCCAGAGGAATAGTTCATCTAGATAGAATAGGTTAAGATATCCCCAGGTACAATTTATTTTGAACATGTGATTTACTGGCATATTATTATAAAACCAATTAATAGTTTCTACTGTGTGTTCCCAACTTGCACCAGTACGTTGATATTCAAATCTATCGCCTATATCATCTATACTAAAATAAAGTTCTATTAGTTTGCATTCACTCCACAATTCCAATACTTCTTGTGTTACACGGTTAGTACCATTTACATTATAAAATACTCTAACATCGCTTAGTCCTTTGCTCTGTTTAATATTATACAATAGTTTAATGTGTGCATCACTGAGAAAAGGATCGCCACCGCCATGAAAGTGAACACTGTTAATATTTTTTAGATATTCTAAATCGTTAATGGTAAGGTATTGATCTTTTCTATATAAAAAATTATCCATGTTAGTATCAGGATAAAGTTTTGCCCAATCGCTTATCCATTTACTACTATTGTTAGGTCCACAAATAGTACATTTAAGATTGCACAAGTTACCCACACTATAGTCTAATGCTTTAGGAGTATCTGTAAGATTTATGTCAGTGTCCTTATGATAGTTTTCGTACAATTCTTTACTACTCATACGTCTACTGACAAGTCCTGCTTTTTCTTCCCGATAACAGTTCTGACATCCTGGAATAAGTTTTCCTTGTGTAATACTATCAATAATGGCAAGATGTTCAGCGCCGTGCCATGCCTCATCAGGTGTAGTATCAGTAACAATATATCCTTTAAAATAACTACAAGGGTTATATCCTATTGTATTTCGTGTACTCCAAAATGCTTGATTTTTAAATATCTCATAACAGAAACCTGGCTTAGACTTTATATCGTTATTCACTCTTTAACCCTGCTAACATGTCTTTGAGTTTACTGCTTTGTACACTTGCAGTAATCTTACCAGTGTCGCCCTCAGGTGCTTCAACAACTCCTGAACTTCCTTTGTTTTTAAGTTGTTCATAGATACTACTACTTTGTTTCTTAAACTGCTGGTACTCTTGATCCTCGCCTAAGTCACGAATACGTAAACTTTCTATATCAAACTCTAAGTCAATCTTTTGCCCAACACCACTACTACTTCTAGTCTTCATAAGTTGTAGTTGATACCTGCCACGTTCTCTCATAGCACGACTTGTAAAGATACCAAACACATTGTCAGCAGTATTAATCTTACTAAGTCCACCACTTATATGACTGTGATCAAACTCTATCTCATCTACTGCACCTCTGTTCAACTGCGAAGCAGTAACAAATACACAGTTTAATTCTTTTGCTAGGTTACGTAATTCTTCACTTACATATTTGTCTTTCACAAACAAATCACTTGGAGATACTTTTGCACTTACTGGCATAAGCAAATCTAAATAGTCAATAAGAAGGAAGTCTACATTCCAACCATTTTTTATCTGTAATTCTTTTAAGTATGCTCTTACATCATTAACATTACTCTGTGCTGGCATGTATTTTATCTGTAGTTTGCCTGCCTTTTTGCCAGCCATCTTTACTTTCATCTCTACTGTTTCTAAATCTTTAAATACTTCCTTAGTAGATACATTTGTTAGCATACTATCTATTCTCATAGCACTAAGACCTTCACTTAGTTCTAGTGTCAAGTATACACCATTCAATCCATTTGTTATCCAGTTCACTGCTAAGTTCTGCATGAACAAACTTTTACCACTACCAGATCCTCCAGCAAATATATTCAGTTCACCTTTGTTCATACCACCAAACAACTTTTTATCCATTGCAGGCCAGCCTGTTGTAATCTGTCCATTGTTATCTTTAAGTGCCATAAGTCTTGCACGAGGATCAGCAAAGTAATCTGTGCCCATGTCCTTTGTAAGACTTATTTGTACTGCATCTTTAATAATCTTTTCTACTGGTTCATATGTGCCTTTTTCTAATAAGTCTGCACTCTTAAGTATTGCACGTTCCAGTTCCTGTCTTTTAGTAAAACCTTCAAACTCTGCTAGAAACCAATCATTATGGCTTTCACTTATATCAGGCACTGGCTTTAGCTCAACACCTGTAACTGCACGAACTTGTTCATAAGTAGGCAAAGCACCATGTTCATCACTATGTTCTTTTATAAACTTTGCAGTATCAGTTAGACTCCTGTCAAAGTTTTGCACATTATAAATGTTCTGTACACGCACAAAATTTTGTGCATCATTCATCATCATTTCTAAAAATAATTTTTGTAAATCTGTTGTATATTCTTTAGCCATTAACACTTCCCACAGTTGAACAGACAATAGTCTGGCTTAGTATCATGTATTGTAGCATAAAAATTACTAAAACGCCTAATACATTCGCTTAATTTATTATCTTTTATTGTCATTTTATTTTTATACCATTCACTTTTATAGTAAAAGTTATAATGTTTAGTATCACAACAAGGGGTATATGTACCATCTGCTGCTATATAATGTTTTGTATTATTTTTACACCTAGGATCTATTTCTAAACTTTCACTATCTATCTTAAATTGTTGCTTTGCTTTATGTTTACTACCAAAAAAATTTTTATGAGGGCGTAAATAATCACTACCATTGTTCCATCTTTCACTAGGCATCAATACAAATTCATCCATTCCTAATTTGTATGCAAGTTCTTTTGTATACTCTATATCATTTATGTTGAATGCAAAAGGAATATATTTCCATATTATTTTGACATTGCTTTTCACACATACTTCAATCCCATCTTTTATACTATTCCAATCACCATTTACTCTATATTTTGTAAAATTTTCTGGTGTCCCATCAATACTAAAATTGATAATATCTTTACTATCAAGTAGACTTACTAATTTTTCCCACCATTGTTTATTTTTTCTACTGCCATTTGTAGTTATTCCTACACTCTCACATTTTTGTTTGGATAATTTAATTAAACTTAAAAAATCTCTATGATATATAGGATCACCTAAGTTGCCACAAACATTAATGTGTCTTACAGGAACATCAATAAAATTAAAAAATTTATTAATGTCTAAATCTTGTATAGAAAAATTATTATTACCAAATTTGTTTATAAAAGTGGTTCGTTCACATCTTGGACAAGCGAGTGTGCATCTACTAGTCGGCTCAATGTGTAGATCTACCATCGCTTTCTCTGTAAATTTATTTTAAGACGCATAGTTTGCTTTGCATCTATAATACTTTTAAGTGTAAACAGTTTTCCATATCTTACAACTGCGTCATTTACATCTTTAACATCACTTTCCCATTCAGGAAAACTAACACTCCAACCAAACTCCAGTGCATCATCAATTAGTTTTTGTCCTGCACGATCTTTATCTGGCACAAGTATAACTTCTCTACCTAGTGTATCTATAATCTGTGCTTGTGTTTCGCTACAACGATTACTCAATATACCTACTCCACCTATACACATTGCATCTAGCAGTCCTTCTGTTACTACTACAAACCTACTGTTAGACAACTGATTATCAATGCCATAAACGAAACCACTATCATGACTAGTAAAATATTTGGGTCTTGATTCATCGTCGATACTCCTTGCACTAAATCCAATTGTTTTTCCTTGCCAAGTAAAAGGAACAATTAGTCTTTTCCACATGCCAGCAGCTTTGCTATTGCTATACATAATTTTACCTAATGGCAAAGCTCTACTTTCAGCATATAATCTTATATGATCTGGTAATTGATTTGTACTATTCTCAGGTAATTCTCTAGGACTAAATTCTACTGTAAACGTTTCGTCATCTTCTAAAACTTCTTCAACTGTATCTTTTATACGTAATGCTTCTATGTTAAGCATCTGTCTGGTGTTCTCATCAACACCTAACCAAGTAAGCAGTTTCCTTAGTTTAAAACTAATATGTCTACCGGGTTGCCAACCTGTCTTAAAATTACAATTGAAACAATGATAACTTATAGCATCACCTGAAGCAATTACTCCGCCTCTGTTACGTTTGTCCATGCTTTCGCCATTGTGATGACAACAAACTGCATTAAAACTAATCCAGCCATTAGTAGTTCTCTTTTGTTTGCCAGGCAAACTATCTATGATCGTTTGTTGAATACTATTCAAAAGTCAACATCTCTGCCGTTTATATTGTAAGTACCGTGTGTAAAACCTGCGTCCATCTTTTCGACTTCAGTCATGTTGTCACTGTCAATCCTGCGATTAGGATCTCGTTTCATTTGTTGTAGGCGGTCTTCTGCACTGTCTTTGCCACACACAGAGCAAACGCCTGTAGCACCACCGCAACTGCCGCTTACACGTCGGCCTCTTAGGAGGCCTATAGCCATGATCGCCGTAATGACTAAAAAGAATACCAAACATAGTGCAAAAACCTCCAAACCCATTACTTCATCTTTTGTATATCTTTATAAGTACACTCGTCTTCAATACTTATCTCACTATCAGTTTCTATCCATAGTTTAGCACCACAACTAAGTGGTTTATCGGGTTTGTAAACCATACGACTTGGTCCGTGTATTTCTACTGCACTACCATATCTAGCCTTGCTACCTTCCTGTACTCTGCAAACAGGAAGTTCTCTGCCATGTTTTTCGTTTTGTTGTATAATATTTCTATTAATGTGTATATACTTCTTCATTGTGTTATTATATGACTTTTTACAAATTCAGTCAACCTTATAGTAAAATATTCATGCCCTGCTTCATTTGGGTGTCCATTTTTTGCTATTAAATCTAATCTATTGTCTTCTGCTATTGCACGTCTTAACATACTGTCCATACTGTTTCCATCAATAAAATAATTTGAATATTGTGTTGCTTTATGATGACCCAGTGCATTAAATTGTATTACTGGAATATTCATTGATTTGCAAATACTGTTAACAATAAATTTTGCATTATCTGTGTACATATCATAGCTTTCCTTATCAGACTTTATAACCCATTCACGGGCAGACTGTGGCCATCCATGATTGTCACCAGCAAAGCCGTTATGAGTCCAAGTATTATTAGTATACCAACTCATTCTAGTTTTTTCTGTCCAACCTATACAAATTATAATTTTATCTTGTGAATCGTATGTATTAAGGAAATATGTTGAAACTTGTTGTGCTATTGCAAAGTTACTGTTTGCTGGTTCTGCTAAATTATCAAACTGATAACCTAAGTTATTAGCAAGTCTGCCTAGCCATACATTGTTATTTCTATAACGTGTGTTAGCATGATGATACTCATTGCCTAACTTAGGATCTACAAGTTCACTGCCATAAGTGAAACTACAACCAAAGCCTACAAGTTTCATTATGGTCTATATAATACTTGACTCAATGTTCCTGAAGTTGTTGTACGTACAAAACGAACTGCACTATATACACCAGTAAAGTTAATGTATGCATTGTCTGTCTGGTCAGTATAGTTTGTTGTAGATATTGTTGTAAAGTCTGCGTTTTGAATACTATTACTTGGATTGATTGAACCTTGTATTTCCAGGCTACCTGTGAACGAACTGCTGAAATAAACTTGAGCAGTGTGTTGTGCAGTATTACGATTAATATATGGATCTATTGCTATTGAGCTTCCTGTATTTCCACCACCAAATGCTTCGATTGTACTTTCTTTGAAAGCAGGATACATTCCTTCAGTAACTTCTAGTGTACCGTTGGCACTATAATTATCATCTGCGTATGCAGGACTTGTTCTACCTTCTGGATTTGTAACTTTTAAACTGTAACTGTAAAACTTTGCATCTAAATTAAGTAAGTCACCTTCTGTAATAGTTGCTTCAAATAATCCTCTACGTGGATCGATTGCAGTAAGGGCACGTTCAACATATGCTACACTATTTTCTTTATCCATAATAATAATGTTTGCAGTATGGTCTGTCATTACGACACGTTTTTGATCACGGTTTTTAAATTCTATTCGTATGTAATTGTCTATGCCTCTATAGACTTTTATATTGGGGGTGTAAAACATGCTCATGAGATTATTGACTCCAGTATCAGTTACAACTGCAGTGTGTAATTGTGTATATAAATATCCAGTAGTAACAGTCATACTGTATTTATAAGAGATAGAATGCCACCATTAGCAGAAGAAATATTTGAACAATATCCATTTTTAAGTTTAGTTACATATGGTGGACA
>Ga0255758_10001408_pt1 | contig 24418 bp, 4 predicted proteins | sample 011ome_24_FD_179958 | JGI IMG/M metagenome (GOLD analysis project Ga0255758, IMG submission 179958) | Coastal salt marsh microbial communities from the Groves Creek Marsh, Skidaway Island, Georgia - 011513CT metaG (version 2) | ecosystem: Environmental > Aquatic > Marine > Intertidal zone > Salt...
TATTAGCCTGGATTGTAGTAGAAATACTTATTCCTGCACTACCATCAAAGTTTGCAGTTCCTACAACATCACCACTTAGTGCAATTGCTCTGGCTGTAGTAAGAGCTGCTGCACTTGTAGCAGTATCAGCATTTCCAGTTACATCACCAGTTACGTCACCAGTTACATTGCCTTCAACGTTTGCTACTAGTGTTCCTGTTGTAATTGCAAGAGTACCTGTACTTGCACCTGTAGCAGTAGTTGTACCTACTATAAATTTATCAGATGATTCATCCCAACCTATAAATGCATTATCGCCTGTACTTCCTCTTTCAATAACAATACCACTATCGTTTGCGTTACTTGATGCACCGTTATTAAGTTCAATTAAGTTATCACTTACTACCATATTAGTAGTACTAACAGTCGTTGTGTCGCCATTTACGGTTAAATCACCAGTCACAGTAACATCTTGACTGAATGTTACATTTCCATCAGATGCAATAGCAATAGCATCTGTATCACTTGCACTACCAATATTGCCTGCATCTGGTATAATTATATTACCACCAAATGTTGCACTTGCACTTATTATTGTTAATTCTGCAGTACCGTCAATAGTAGTAACCACCTGTCCAGTTCCACTGTCTGTTACAGTAACATCACTGTTACCTTGACTTATTGCAGCCGCACCACCTGCACTTACTTGAGCATCTACATATGCTTTAGTTGCTGCATCCTGAGCACTTGTTGGATCTGTAACGTTTCTTAATTTATTTGTGTTTATATCAACATCTGCACTAGGAGCAAACGTTAATGTAACATCGTTTGTATTTTGTGTTGCAACGACTGGACTAGTACCAATTATACTTCTGAACCGTAAATCAGACCCTACTTTACTACTGAATAATGCACTTCCGGTGCCAAGATTACTAGCAGTGTTTGCTTCACCACCTGAGGCACCAGGAGCAACTGCAGGTTCCCACTCTCCGTCAACTGCGTTCCATGTTAATACATCATTTGCATTCGGTGTTGAAGTTGTTGTATCAACATCACTTAAATCTCCAATACTTGCTGAAGATATACGTGAATCTGCTCGTACATCTGTATAGTACAAGTTAGTTTGTTCAGGTATATCAGCAGTACTAACTTGATTTGCACCTGTACCAAAGTCTATATGAGTATCATCAATACTGTCTGCTTTAATAGTGACTGCACCTGATGACACATCAAAATGATCACTACTAAATGAAGCAATACCTTTCGCAGAGGTCGTTGCGTCATTGATTGCAACATCACCTGATGTCACTGTAAATTCCGATCCAGAGAAGGATGCTATGCCTTTATTTGATGATGATGCATCTTCACCAGATATTGTACCGGAGGATATATCAATGCCTTCACCTGCACTAAAGTGAGCTCTTACTTCAGAAGCACTTGGTCCAGTATAAGTTATTGCTCCTGTACCGCTGTTGTAACTAATGCTACCATCACCTCCACTATCAACAACACTTATACTACCTCTGGCTCTTGAATCAGTATAATATAAGTTTGTATTTTCAGTAATGTTTGCAGTCGTTATTGTAACTGCATTACTACTAGGACTTACTCCATTTACTGTTTGTACAGTATTTCCTTGTAGTGTTGTAACTCTGCCATCTAAATCAGTAAAGTTGCCGTCCATTTCATTAAAGGTAAGCGCCTGACTTTTATTTGATCTAAGTGTTATTGCCATCTTTTTTCATCCTTAAGGTACTATGCATATAGAAGTATTTATCAACGCATTATTATCTTATTTCTATGTAGCCATCCTCTACATAATCTCTTTCAATATATTCACCAGCATTTAATTCTGCTCTAAAGTTAGGAATTTCTGCTTCACATGCATTAAGAAAGTTTGCATTTACAGTAGTAGATTGTTGCAATCCTAATCCATCTGCAGCAACACCTGAACCTAAATTATACCAAGTATTTGTATGAGTATTTGTAGCTGGTAATAATTGATCTTTTCCACCATCAACAACTAAAAAACCTTCCGTCAAACGTTGTACCATAGCAGTACCGTTTGTTGCTCTACGTAATCCTGTAATATAGTTTTCAGTTAAATTTACTTCCCAATAAGTTATTCTTTCTCCACCAATAAACACTACGCCTGGGTATTCACTTGTTGGTTCTACATATGGAAGTACACTCGCATCATTTACATATATCTTTGTATCTGTAGGTAGAGCAGGCAGTACTGTAGTTGTAGTTGCATCTTTGCACAATCTTAAATACTCTACATTTCCGTTCATATCCTGGAAAATTCTAAAGCCAGTACTAGGTGCCATTGTGTTTTCTGTAATGTGAGTCACAATCAATACACTACCTGCAGTTAGTGTTGCAAATATAGTTTCATTAACTACTAGTTCGTTACCTGAGACACTATATTCTCCTGGATGCAGTCTTGAACCATCTAGAGTAACCCAAAAATAATGTGCATTTGTAGCTGTTCTATCCAACTGGAAACTTCCTGTACCTGATGTATCTCCTACGTAAACTTTTGTTTGAATACGTAGTGGATCATGATTTGCAAAAGTGTTAACACGCATCACACTACTGCTTGTAAAACTTACGGAGCTATCTATTGTTATCTCTTCACCTGTTGCACTTATTATGTACTCAGCATCTGCATTATTATATACAATTACCGTATCACCAAGTGCAGGTGCAGTAGTAAGTGTTATGAAATTTACTCCTGAAGCTACAGTAAAATCTACGTCTCTAACACCGTTCAATGCTAACCCAGTAGACTTTGAAATCACTGTTACGCCTATGTCATTTATATTTCCAATTGTAGATTCACCTGCAGTGCCCGCAATATTGTATTGTGTTGTTGTTCCATCACCTGTATAATATGAACTATTTGCAGGACGTAATCTGACATTATCTATTTCTACTATTGTGTTTCCATTTAAAGGTTGTGCATAATTTACTGTATTTTCTAAGTCATAAACTAGTGTGCCAGCAGTAAGGTTGGTGGTCTGCAATGCAATTTTTGTAGGTGCATCTCTATCTGTTTCTTGACTATAAACAAATGCATGTATATGAGCTCCATTTCTTGGCGGTGAACTAAAAATAATTAGTGTTCTGTCATCTTGTTGACTAACTGTTACATTAGTTTCTACACCATCTACAAATACAAGAGTTTGTTTTGTTTGTGCTGGTGTATTTCCTAAAACAAAATTTACACTACTACCGTCACCTATTTCTGTATATTCACCAATTAATTTTTCACCTACTTGACTGTATGCATAAACATGTATAGTGTCTGTGGCTAATATAGGATCCGTCAAAGTTACAGTTTTATCTGTGTAATTTGTAGTAAAATTATATATTCGCAAGTCATTTTGGTATACAATTAAATACTCAAAGTCCTCAGAATTTTTTGTAGGATCTCCATACTGAAAATCACGTTGGCTTATTGTGGTTCCAGTAAGTGTCACATAATCGCCTGTAACATATCCAGCTTCCATGAATCCTGCACTGAAATTGTCAAGGAAATTACTGAATGAAGTGTACTTTATCTGTGGTGAACCTCCATCAACTTCATAATCATGACTTGGATGTGTATACACTTCCATATCTAGTGTATCATATACTCTACCTGGTATCAGTTCTTCAGGTGCATGACTGTTATAAGTATCAACAAAACCTGCACCGTCTACAATTATACTTTCAGGGTCTAAACCTAAACTTACTTGACTTGTGTATCCATCAGCAACATATCCCCTTACTATGTATTCACTACCAAGTGTGTCATCTGCAAACTCAATTCCTCTAAAAACAGTATCAACACCAGCAAGGACTGCTAAACCTTCTTCATCTATTTCAAAATTATCCCATGCAGTTACGTCAAAATTACTACTATCAAATCCTGGATTTTGATCAAACCCTGGACCAGTAACTTTATTGCCTAAATAGCCTGTTCCTTTTTGTAATAGTTCTAAATCATCACCAATCATACCTGAGGATGGATAATAATAAGCATGAATTCTATCTGCAGTATTTGTAAAATCTTCATCTGCTTTTACAATGAGAACAGTAGCACCACTAGCGTTTTCAACACTAAAAGTTGCACCACTAGTAAAATTTGCAGTGACAGTATAAACTTCTTGTGTTAATGTTGTATTATTTTGATATGCTACAACATCACCTGTTGTGTAAGCAGTGTTTGCAGTCCAATCTTTTATATCACTTGAGTAAGTTATTCTATCAAACTTAATTGTAGTATCAAAACTTCTTACAGTATTGTTAACAAGTCTTGGACTAACTAGTATACCTGTGCCACTACCAGTAACAGTTACAGTTGGTTCTTGTATATACCCACTACCTTTATTTGTCATTGTAATGCTAGTAATAACGTCGCCATTTGTTCTAGCAGTAGCAGTTGCTTGTATTCCGCCTGCTAGTTGAGGAGCACTAATAGTTACTGTAGGATCTGAAATATAGCCTGAACCTGCATTGACAATACTAATACTATCTAATCTATATCCGTAGTTTTCACTCCAAGGTTTGTTTAATCCTTGAGATTGTAATATTTCGTCTCCGCTATAATCACCACTTGGACTACGGAAAAACTGTAATTCAGTATCGTAAAATGGGTGTAAATCAAAATCTGTTGTATCACCATCAAATTGATCTACTTTATCATATTTGCTTACATATTCTCTTATCTTTGTTTTATAAGGCTTTACTTCATTAATAAAATTTTCAATAAAAGTTGTGTTATCGTACTTGAATGTATTGTATTGATCTAAACTACGTAATTTATGAGCTACACTTATAAAACTAGTTTTAAAAACCCAATCATTGGTAAATGATGTTTCATTTAATGCATACTCCATTAACCTAAAAAATAACTCATTCATATTAATTTTGTATGTGTCTATGAATAAATCATTTTTTAAAGCATTAAAAATTTGTCTAATTTCTTGTGTAGGTGCTTTGTCAAAACTTCCAAAATCAAATCCATCATTATCAAAGCCAGTTGCTTGAAAATTTGAATTAAGGGTAGAGAATGAATAAAGACTGCTATTAAACTGTATTGTTCCTTTTTCAGTAATAATTTCATTCCATTCTCCGTTACTATCCAAAATAAACATACTCATGTCACCGGAGTCGTTACTTAACACTTTTGCAATGTCACCTTCTACAGCAGTTGTCAAAGTTTGTAAGTTTGCTTCAGTTGATACTTGAAAATTTGGAACTGTGGTAATGTCGTATCCTGTTGCATAGTAAGTAGCATAAGACCAATAATCAGCAGTATTATATCCTTGTATATTAAAAAGCAACCAAGATTTATCAGCATTTAAAGAGTAAATTGTCCAATAATTGTTTTTAGTTTCATCTTCTAATACTAAGACTTTATAACCTGTACTAAGAATTGCAGTATTTAAATAGTCTCTTTCTGCTAGTGAGTCTACACTCTTGTCGTATTCACCACTGTTTACTGTAGGAATATTTTCACTACTTAACAATTTAGTCATTGTTGAGTTTTTTGCAAATGGAGCAGTTTTAAATATTTTATTACAATATTCAACTAACACCTTTAATGCACTAGCTCTGTTAACAAACATACCTTGTCTTGGTTGTGTTAGCACACCATACTTTTCTACTTCACTTAAAAAAGGATCTGGAACAATATTACCAACACTGTCGCTACCTGCTAAACTATCTACTAACTTATTATAAATTCTAGTTGGAATATTTTGATCAGTGTTGCCTTTACCAAACAATTCAAACTCGCTGTGCAGTACACCTTCGTTTTTAACAACATCATAGTTAACACTAAACACAGTATCTTGATCTGCAAAATAATCCTTACAGTTGTAAAGTGCAACCGCATCTCTGTCTAAGAATGCAACATAGGGTAATCCTTGAGATTTTGGATCTTCTATGAGACTGCGTACACTATCTGCACTAATTGTTCTAAATTCTGCGTCAGTTGGAATATCTGTTCTGCCACTTACCCAAAAATAATATCTAAGTTGTGTGCTATCAGAAGAACTGTTATATACATTTGCACTAGTGAATAAGTTTTCGTCTTTTACTGTGCCTTCACCTGTATACTCACTTGGCGGCACATTACTTTCAATCCATTCGTAAACATCTATTGTACTACCAGGAAAAGTTGTTCCCCAATAGTTTTTACGGTAATCTAAATCGCTTTGTTCAGCATTTAAGTAATGTACTGTGCTTGTATCCCACCATAGTCTATGCTTATATTTGTAACTCCATAAATTATTTGCGTACATTGCAGGATCTGTTTTACTAATGTAACTTAATTCTGCATTTGCTACACCTGCAATCTTACCTTTTACTGGATCAATATAATCTAAAAAGACACTTATTTCTTTTGTCTTCTTATTATAAAGTGCAACACGGTTAATTTGAGTTACATCTATTCTAGTATCTTCATTACGTATAGCAGACCAACTACTTAATCTTTCATCATTATTAAACTCGTACACACTTCCGCTGTTAGTCAAAGTTACAGAACCTCTTACTACTGTGTCTTGTGGACTACCTACATAAATTCTGTTGTCATTAAAGGCTACACTATATCCAAATTGATCAGCAGTAGCAACATTTGTTGTTGTTAGTTGTTGTCCAAAAACTAATTTATCTGGATTATCAATAGTAGCACTATTTGCATCTAGCAATTCATATAGATATGCAGCACCACTTTCTGTTCTCTTGTCTGTAAATGTTGTACTTTCAGCGTCAAATGTTGTAGTAGCATCTAAGTAGTTTTCTTTGTTTGCATTTGACTCTACATCAAATTTTACACTTAGGTGTGTACTTGCCTTATCACTACTAGCAACTAAGTTTCTTGTTCCGCCTGATAGTGTTACACTATTAATGTACTTGTCAAATGCTACTGCTCTTCCAAAGTTCTCGTTTGATGCTCCTTGAGGATGATTTATTTTTTGTGTAAATTTAAATATTTCAAATACATCATTTCTTGCAAACATCTGTCCTGTGCCAGGATTTATTGTAAGTTTGTTTAATTCTTCTGTATTAGTAGATGTTATAACTACTGCACCTGTTGTATCAACACTTGCCGTAACACCTGGAACACTAGCAAGATTAATATCACTTGCTAAGTTACTTGGATTATCTGCACTACTTGTTACAGTAATTAATCTATTATCAATATAAAATGTATCACCAGATGTTTGATTATGAGGTGTATTTGTTGTAACTGTTCCATAGTTTTTGCCACTATCTTGAAAAATAAACACACTACCTGTATCAATATTTGTTTCATCTTCTCCAGGACTACCAATAGCAACAATTGTCCCTCTGCTATCAATAGCAACACTATAACCAAATTGTTCTCCAGTAGACGGCGTCTGTCCTGTTACGTTTTGATCTATTTTTTGTTTTTCAAAATATGTACCAGTGTATACAACAATCTTAGCACCTGCACTAGGTGAATATTTAAATGTAATTGTATTGCCTGATCTTAAGTAAAATCCTTCACTACTTCCATCATTGTCAGTAGGAACGTCTGCATTATCTGTTTCTGTTTGTAGTATTCCATCTACTTCTACAAAGATTTTTGTTTGTAATGTTTCTTGAGTAGTAAATATTTTTGTACTTCCATCACCAGCAAACTGTTGTACAACTTGAGAAATAATACTAACTTCACCTGCATCTGTAATAACTGCACTGTCTGTTCCTGCAACACTAGCATTAGGAGCACCTACTACAATATTTCTACCACTGTAATCACAATCAATAGAATAACCATAGTTGTCTCCAGACATACTATCAAAAGGAGATATTGTATCACTTAGTGCAAAGTAGTCTTGTTGTCTTACAACAATTTGTAATAAATTTGCAGGATTTGCAGTAAATGTAATCTGGCTTGGACCACTTAGTGTAAAATCTTTGTTTGGAAGGTAGACTTTGCCGTTTTGATCAACTACATTTAATGTTTCTTGACTTATAGGTGTAAAGTTAATAGAGTATACTGCACTTGTATCACTTGTAATTGTATCAACAGCAACACTAGATTCAGGAATTGTTACTAAGGTGTATGCGTAAATTGTATTATCACCAGGAGCACCAACAAATAAGTGTCTTCCGTTTCCGCTCATTACAAGACTTTTACCAAAATTAGCAGAACTACTCAAACCACTTGGTCTAATAGCAGGACGTCTATTTAAGTCTCCTGCAACATCTACAAAATAAATGAATACTGATCCTGTGCCAGTTTCTGTTTCTGGTGCACCGACTGCAATATAATCTATCCCTGCCGCTACTGCTTCTCCAAATCTATCTAAACTATCACCGATTGTTGCATCTGTTTTAATATTGCCTTCTACTAATGCACCACTTTCTGCTCGTCTAAATGGAATAATTGCTCCTGCGTCTTGTTCAGGAGCTCCTGCAATTGCTAGAGTGCCTTGTGCATTTATTGCGAGGCTTGTGCCTAAATTATCACTTGCAGTTACACTTGCAGTAGATTTAATACCAGTAGTTGTCCATGGTCTAGTATTTTGTAATACACTCCATTTATTTTCTTTATCCTTATCTACCCATACAACTTCTTCATTATTCCAACCATTTATAGGAGTATATGAACTTATATCACTTGCTTGTGTAAATCTTACATTACTCAGTTTGAACATTGGGATACTAATATTTTGTATGTCAGCTTCAGTTGTTGCATCAGCAATTGTAAAACTACTTGGGCTAGATACTTCAAATATTCTAGCAACTTTTCCAATTGGTTGTTGAGCTCTAACAATCACAAAGTCGTCTTTTACTAGTCCGTGATTAGTATCAGTTGTATAAATTAAATAACCGTTGCCTGTGCTTTGTACAGAAGTAATTTTACTAAGTGTTTCATCAACTCTTCTAATACTCCATGTGTTATTTGTATCAGTAGCAGTCCATATTTTATCGCCTTTGCCTATTATAGCTAAGTTAGAAGATAAATTAATTAATTGGTCTGCATTGAATACTGTAAAGTCAACATCATCTAATCTTGCATATCCTGCAGTATCTAAATCATTTTTTGTATCTGTGTTTGTATTTCTAATAGGAAATACGTCACTAGTGTAATTGTTAGGTGTTTTATATAAATCTTTTTGCTGAATATGGTAATGATCATCATCAGAAAGAGTACTTAGTTCACCGTTGTTATGATAGTGTATAACTACTGGATTATTTTTAGCATTTTCTTCTGGTATAACTGCTTCAATAATTTGGTTACTATCAATACTACCGTATTCACCAACTCTAAAAGCCCATTCTTCAAAGTAATCAATAGTTTGATCTAAATTAGTTAATTCTGCATCTATAAGTTTATTAATTGAAGTACCTGTGCCTTTTTGTTTTATCATTCCCTGATAAAATTTAACTTGGCTAACATCATCTAAACCTAAGCCAGCAAGGTAGTCTTTTTGGTTAAAACCTATAATGCCTTTGCCTAACTTGTCTACACCGTCTTCTAAATTTAAATTGTCTATTTCGAAAAAATCTTTAAACTGACTTGCTTTATTTGATAAGTTTTTAATAAGACCAGTCTGCATATTGTTAACAATATTCCAGTCATCAAATTTAAAAATATTACTTCCTGTGATCTCATACTTGGCAGAATATATTTTATTTTGGAAACTTACTAAATCTCCTTTTTTATAATCTACATAAGATTGCCATAAATTAACTTTGTCTTCGTTGAGAAAGAAACCAGGAGCATGAAGAGTTCCGTTCCAGTCTCCACTCTTAGCACCAATAAGTTTGAACCTATCATGTCTATTTCCTAGTTCTGGCTGATATATTATATCATTAAAAATAGTTTGATTATTAAAAACCAGAGCATGTTCATATTGAATTGGGTCTAGTTGCACACTATATAATTGTGTATTTTCTTTATCTAAAATTATTTCTGTTAAATTATCAATACGTGAAACATCATAAAATTTAGGATTTATTATACTACCATTAGCATCTTTAGGATTTCCATTTATTATAATATCATCTACAGTAGATAATGCTCTGTTTAGTTTAAGTCCTTCACTGAACGGACTTAGAACTATAACACTATTTTGTTCCCAATTTTGATCTGTCCAAAAAGCAAATTCTTTTGCCCCTGTTATAAAATCATTCTTATCACCTCTAGAAGTAATCCCATCAAAAACAAATCCTTTACTCAAAAGATATCTCTGATAGCTTACTAAAAAATCAAACACTTGTTGCTTTGTTGTAATTACTGTACCATAGGGTATATTAGCAATAATGTTTTCATATTGTTGAAACTCAAAATATGTATTCTGTCCTACTGTATGTTCATAAGGATTAGTGGTCCTTTCACTAGGAATAATTTTAAAAAATGGGTTTTCTGTGTCATATCCTTGTAATTCGTATCCATTTATTCGTTTTATAATCTGTACGCCACTATATAAAATACGCTCCAGTGGCAAACTCTTCTTTAGAAAAATGTTTATGTTTTCATCAGGAATAAAAATATTTTCGTTTTCACTATTAGGAGTGACACTTTCTGCTACTACCTTTAGATATTTTTTATCAGTAAACCCAGCAATACCATAACAAAGGTTTAGTTCTAAATTTTTAAAATTTATAATAGTATCATTAACACTAAAACCTGTGCTTTTAACATATTCACTTATAAATTGATTATAACCCTCTACTTTTTGCACAGTGCCGTCTGTAAGGACTGTCCCATGCATTTGCAAATCATTAAGTGTTGGCCTATAACTTTTTCCTGTTTGCAAGATTTGATCATAATCTGCATTATATTCTAACAGGTTTGTATCAAACATTAGTGCGCCATACTTTGCAGGTCTTAAATTAGCTGCTAATATTTGCATTACAAAAGGATATTCACTACTTCTAACCCAAGCAGTTTCTGCAGGACTACCATCACTAAATGCCCAGGGTTCGTTATTGTTTGTGACTACTGTCCCTTCTGTTAAAAATTCGCCAGGTGCTCGTAAATTTCCTTGTGGATCAACTGGAATAATACTTAACAAGTCAGGACGTTTTCTGTTTGTCACAGTTGTAAATGTGGTTCCTGTTGCATCACTATACAATCTTCCATCTCGTAAATCTTCCCAAAGCACTGTGTTACCACTGGTGTAAGGTGCTTCACCGTATCTATCGTCCCACCATGCAGGTTTGACACTGAGTCCTAGCATTTCCCAAGGTGTAGTATGCGGTGTATCAGTATCATAGAACCATCTATACATACCTCTCCAATACCCTGGAATACGTTCTCTGTTTAGTGTATTAACACTAGTTGTATAGTTCCATGTAAATAAATTTGAGTTATCTGTGATAGTATTTTCTTGTGTTCTTACTTTATTTTTTAGTGCCCATTCTCCATAGTAACTTCTAATGATGTTATTAGACTCATTAAGGTTTGATAAACTACTTCTAAAATATCCTGGTTTAACTTCTGCAAAATCAAATAGATTGGACTTGTATTGTGTTTTGATATTATTGTATATACGCTTTTCAAACTCTAAAATAATATCATCTCTTATATCATTATATCCTACCCAAGTACTACCGTCGTGCCCTTGAACAACTGTTTTTGCAGTTGTATAAGTATTATCTGTATATTTTGAAGGTTCAAATTTATAATATAATCCAAGTTTACTAGGAGTAGGAGGACAAAAACTTCCTTCATTGTTTGAATATTCTACAATAGTAATTGTATCATTTACTACTAGACCAATATTACTTGTGCCCAAACTGTTTGTTGTCAGTAAAACCTTTGCTTCTACTGTGTCAAATGTATAATCCTTACCTTCTACTAAAAGTGTGGTATTCTTATAAACAAGCACGCCTCTATTAGATATACTTGTCAAATCAAACTGGGTTGTAAATTCAAATTCTACCTCAGTAGAATCATCAATTGTATATACTACTTGACTTTTCTGTGAACCCCAGGGAAGCATGTCACTGTAATAGAATGGAAATGCACTGGTTTTCTTTCCTACCATGTGTGTTATTATATCGTCAACACACTTACTAGGGTTTGTTAAGTCTAAATCTAGTTTGTTTATATTATCTATAAAGTTGTTTTTAAATTTTGTGTATTCATTCTTTACATAGTTTATACTTTTAATTACATTTGCTTCGTTGTTTGTAAGTGCATACATTGGTGTTATTAGACCTGCACTATGTTGCATTATATCGCCAGGATAACCTCTAAAATTTTTATCTCTTATATTACTATTACCAGGAGCAACACCAGATAAATCTTTTATAAATGTACTAAAGGTTGTAACATGATTACGCATCTGTCCTAGTGTAAGTGTTGAAAAAGTTGCATTACTAGCATTATTTTCTAAATTACTAGGAACTTCATAAAAACTATTTGGTGCTTTTGTATTACTAAAAAACTTAATAGTAACTACATCATCAACTGCAAGTTTATTTGTAAAAACAACGTATTCCCTTTCACTTTGTACTAAATGGGTATAATTACTTGGTGCAATAAATTTTCCATTCACAAATACACGCAAAGGTTGTATTGTTTTAGTAGTATCAACACTTGCACCTATCTCAAAACTGTATAGTTCTGTAGCAGTTACGTCATATGATATAACTTGATATTGCACACTTTGTTCAAGAACTTTTGTCCACCCATTATATAAAGCCCTGTTACCTTGAGCGTCAAACTGGTGAACATGTCCACTTCTCAAAATTACATTTACATTTCCTGTACTTTTTGTGTATTGAAAATTATCAGTATCAAAGTTATTATTAAAAACAATATCACCTATTGTACTAAAATTTTTATATGTCAATCCAAAATTTAATATTGCGTCAGGTGCGGCACTGCCACTTCTTTTGTAACTAAAAAGTTTACTACCTATAAAATTACTGCTAGGATATTTTGTTTGATCACTAAAACTAACATGATCAGGATCAAAAATATCAAACAGTGGATCCTGATTAATACTTGTTTTTTGTTGTGCAGCACGCCAGGTAGTACCGTCTAACCAATATTGCTTTCCTTGGTTAGTAGAACCTAATGTACTTAAAACACAATCTCCATCTGATACTGTATCTATTTCTACAAGATTTATAATTGGGTTTGTTGAAATGTTTGCATCTTGGTCTACAATGTCTACACGATAAACTTTATTACTAACATCTGAATCAGTATCAGCACTAAAAATTACAGTGTTGTCCTGTTGTAAATCTATCCCGTCTGAAAAATAACCTTCAGACCCATTAACATTGCTAAATGCATCTGTTTGTGTAGTGTCTACTACTGTGACAGGTGCTTTGCTTGTTGTTCCCATATTATAAAGTTCTAATCCACCATAGAATTCAATGATAGGCCTTTTTGCTCTAGCAGTATCATCTATTACTGCAGTATATTTGTTATACCCTGCAGTAGCTTCAATCACACCTCTATGAAACCAGCGATTTCCTCTACTCCATGCATTCTTATCTGGACTACTTCGATTTATTACAATGTAGTCTTGAGTGGTAGGAGCATTTGTTGTACCGTCCCAACCACCAGCATCATAACCAAGAGTATCAAATCCATCACTACTGCTTATACTATAAGTTTCTGGAGTAAGTAATTCGTTAACAGGTGTCAGTGTTATGCCTTGAGGTTGACCAACACCTTCTACAAAATATTCTCTGCCTGCATATGTACTTGGTGTTACATCGCTGTTAAATTCAACTTTGAGTCCATTAGTAAAACTTACACCGTTATCACTTGTATAAACTGTTTTTCCTATTATATCATTTTCTACATCAATTGGACTTACTTCATCTATTTCCACTAATGTAATTTTTCCAAACTTATTAGAAACACTACCATCTTGATAATATAATGTACTGATACCAGCAGTATAGGGTGCAATCAATTTTGGTAACCCATCGCCGCCTTTAAAAAATTCTCTACTTCCGTAAGAATCACCTTGTTTAATTTTTACTTTTTGTCCTTGTGGCCAATCTGTAACTCTAGTTAATATAATTGTATCAACACTATCTATAGTTTGTATTGCTATGTTGTATACATCATATCTATTTTCTACATCAATTACAGTAGTTTCATCAAAAGAACTGCCAAATCCTCCTTCTGTAATTGGAGCTGATGACCAATCACTAGAAACTGTTGATGTATTAACAAATACAAGAGTTTTTCCATCTATAATTGTTTGCTTGTCTATACCACCATGCGTATCTATGAAAGTATTATAGGGTTGATTATGTATCTGTCTATAAGTTAAATCTGTTGCAAAATCAGGATTTGCAGCTTGCACTGCATTTATTTCTTCATTCTGTGCGTCAACATCTGGAACAGTAAATGTTACAGTACCAGTGGTAGCACCATTGTTTGAAACACCTAGTACTTCTCTAGTGCTAATAGCAGTACTGTAAGAACTTATTCCACTAGTTCCAGTTTCAGTTTGTATCCAAAAAGGATTTCCTGTTTCACTTAATTGGAAATTATATGTGCCACCTCTTGCAAGTATTATAGTTCTATTAGGATCTGCAGTTGCACTGTCGAATCTAATGTCATCACCACTTCTATATACAGTATATGTTTTTTCTGTATCAACTATACTATTGAACACTTGTACACTATCTGGACCAGCAGGCAACCAAAAATATTCGCCGTAATTAACTAGTTTATCAAAATCTACAAACCCAGTATAATTATAATAAAATTGATTAAAGAGATCATTGTGTCTTGTAGTATCAACATTTTTATATGTTAACGAATTTATAAAATCTATATATCCAGTTAATTGTTCTACTTGATTGGCATTATTGCGAGAAACTACTGCAGGTTCTAACTGATAGTTTTGTCTATTATTGCTAATTTCCTGAATATATCCGTCACCCACTTTGAAGTTAGGGGCAAACTTACGACCTATAAAACTGTTAAACCTTTTTAAATTAGGTTCACTAATTAACTGGTCAACTGTAGCATTTAAAAATTTTTCATTTTTATTTGTTTGGAAAACGCTAGGTAATAATACAGAACTTTTTTTAAGAGCCATTAGTAACTATATCCTCCACTAGAACCTGAACTACTACTAGAACTTACAGTAGTTGTTGTAGAACTTACACCAGTACTTGTTGTGCTTACACTAGAACTAGTACTGTTTGCACTTACACTTTCTGTTGCTAAATTTTGTGTAGTACTGTTTACAACATTTCCTGATGCTTGTAAACTGTTAGCAGTAATTACATCTATAACTTCAACATCATTTACTGTTGCTGCACTAATTAAAATTTCATCTCTTTGACTTTGTATCTGAAATAAACTTCCAAAATTACTAGTTGATAATTTAGGAACAATTAGAATACTTAAAACATCAGGTGATAAAGCATTATAAAGATATGCAGACAATTCACTGAAGTAAAAAATATCTCCAAAATCCCAATTTTCAACTGCAAAATAGTTATTAATAGCAGTAATCACTTTTTCTTTTATTTCTGAATCACTTACTAATGTGCTATTGTTTTTAACAACTTTAAAGGTTGCTTGTAATTCTTCATCTGCCTTATCTCCAAAAAGTGGTCTATATGTAATACCATTAAAAATTATTGTATCACTAACACTTTTATACGATTCAAGTGATCCGTATTGGTCACGCAATTCGTTTGTTGTAGGATTAGCAGGTTTTGGTACTGATCCTGTAATATCAGTTATATAGTTTCTATAGTCTGTATCATATTGTCTAGTTAATAAAAACAAGTCAGTTATATTACTTGGACTTGGGTCAATACGTCGATTATTAGGACTATTATGGGTATATTGAAATAAAAGTTGATCACGTCCAGTTCTTTTTACGTAATCTGCAGTTTGTGCAATACTCTTTACATTTGCACCACTAACATTTAATATATAAAATTTATCATCAGTACTTGCATAAAATACCTGACCATTTGAAAACTGTGCTAGAACTTCATTTATTGCAGATTGAGTTGTATAGCGTTGCTCTATACTAGTTATATCTACAGGAGAATAAGTAAGATAGCCTCCACTACTAGTATCTGTTTCATAAAAAACAACCTTTGTTGTTGCATTTACTTCAGGTGCAACAATTATATCAAATATATCTGGATTATCAACTACACCATCACTGTCTATATCGGGAAAAGTGACTTTTATTCTATTTGTTAAAATGTATCCGTCTGTTTCTGTAATAACATCATCAACTTGCATTGCATAATCTACTGCAAGACTGCCTGCTGTATCAGGCAATGCATTAATTTTAAGTATGTTAATTTTGTCTTTAATTGTTTTACCAGTTCTAGGATCAAATATGCTTAAATCTTTATCAAAATAAAAGCGTGTCTCAAGTTTACTTTCAAAAATATAACTAGTAGATCTATAATTTACAGTATATGTGCTTCCATCATTTGTAAATTTAAAAAACCAACTATTATCTAACCCTGTACTACTTGTATTACCTGCATTATCTAAACTAAAAGTAGTTGCTTGATTTAAATTAGCATTTGTTATTATTGCCCAAGCCTGTGTATCTAAATCATAACGTAATCCAAATGTTTTATAGTCACCTATTGCCTGAATTATTTCGTTTCGGACAGTAGTTGATATTGTTGTATTCCATACTGCAATTACTTTATCTAATATTGCATCACTAGGAATTACCTCTGTAAGTGTGACTGGGCCCTGACCTGTATCTAAATTTCCTACGCCCTGATTTGTACCATCAGTAACAACTGCTGAAATACTAGCCCATATATAATCTTTAGTATTGATTGTTCCACTTGTGCCTGTAATAAGATTATTATTGACATCAAAAACTTTTCCTGCAGGAGCAGTAAATTTTAACAATGCACCAACTTTAGCAAATTTTAAATTACTGCTTGTAAAATCTCCTATTTTTAGAGGAGCATCTGCATCATTCTTAAAATAGCCTGTGCAAGTTCCGCTTGAACTAGTAGTAAGATTCCATTCTGCATTTAAACTTGTAACATCTGTGCCACCATAATTTTTAAGGTAATAGTGTAAACTATCATTTTTTAAAATATTTCTTTCTACCTGTGTAGATATCACATTACTAATATCGCTGTCTGTCACAAAGGTAAATTGAAAATTTTGTAAATCTTCAGTACGATAAAATATTCCATCTTCTGCAACTATATTAGTACTACTATATTTTCCTGTAGTATCACGAACATCTAAGTATCTACTGATTCCACTTGCAGTTCTGTTTATTGCTTTAGATTTTATAATGTTACTAAACTTTGTATATGGCAAGATCTGATAATCTTCTCCAGTTATCATACGATCTTGTGTATAATATTGTTGTTGTGCTTTTAGTTTTACATCACGTAAGTTTTCTCTACCACTTGCGTTTGCTATAGTAGTTGTTAAACTTAAACTTATTGTTAAGTTTTCAATTTGGTTTACATGACTTACGTAAGGAACAACAATTTGAAGATTTTGCATATCATCCGGTGATATTTTATATGTGGTTCCTACACCTGTCCTAAAGTAAACACGGAAATCACCTACTGGTACGTTGGAAAATACATCATCTCCAAATACTAAACTTATTTGGTCATTTGCACGACTACGCACAGTGAATAAATTTTTGTTCTGTTGGCTAAGACTGTTATAGATTACATTGTTACCTGTAATTGCTGGCACTTTTTCCCAACGTGTGGTTTCGTTACCTTGATCGTCTAATGAATATAACCATACATCATTGTTGTCAATGTTGTTTACGTCTATTTCTACTGTTCTGTTAGGCAATTTTTCATCTATTGTAAAATCTGCACTCTGCAAACTGCCTTGTTTAAAGTAGAAAAAGAAGCCATTATTAGCACTATTAAATCCTCTATTATCGTTTCTATACAATATATTTGTTGTGCTTGTGGGTTGAGGAGGCAATTCATATAGAAAGTCTGTACCACTATAGGTACCTTTTACTAATTCAAATTCTAAATTTTGTGAACCAACTATAGATTTGAAATCATATACTGGAATAGTCCCAGGATTGAGACTAATCTGATATTCTTCTATATTAATTCCACCAATAGTACTTTTAAGGGCAGGATTTCCAAATTTTTGTGTACTTACAAACGCACTATTTAAGATTGTAGTAAACTGTTCTAAGAAATCACTGTTTGTAGGATCTCCCCAAACTATTTCTGTATCTCGTAAACTGTTACCGTTGCTATCTGTCACTTCTTCAGTAGTTCTTACGCTAGTAACTTTTATAAAACCTCTTGCAATCTGCTGACGTTTAGGATAGTAATTAAGCATACGTGCTAATCTAAGAATACTATCTCTACGCTGAGCAGTTTCTAAAAAGTTTTCTCTAGCATTTAAGTCTGCACGAAAACTTAGTGATTGTCCTAAGAATGCAATCATATCAATAAGTGCTATATATTCACTTGATTCTATAAAATCATTGAAATCTTCAGGATAGTATGTGCGGATATAATCCACCATACTTTTACGAATTGTTTCGTAATCATAACTTTGAAAATCTGCTTCTCTAAAAGTCTCATAGACTTTTTTCCAGTCTTCAGCAGCGAATAAATTTGCTTGTCTTGTACTTGCAGCCATTATAAAATATTCCTATCTATTGCAGTATTTATTCACTGTATAATATAGGTATATTATTCTGCAGTAGGCCTGTCAAAATTAATCAACAAGTTTTCAACTTGGTTATTTGTCACATATCTCACTATCATTTCAATACGCAAACCACCTTCGTACTCGTCAATTGTGACACCTTCTGATCTCACTCTAGGATCATTTTTTATTACAGTATCAACTTCCTGAACTATTAGTGCTTTAGTTTCTTCTGTTAATGGGTCCATGATAAGATCCCTTAAACTTGTACCAAACTCTGCATTCATTAATTTTTCACCTTTGCGTATTGCAAAGTGGTTAAGCAAATCTCTCTTTATTAGATCAGTATCAGTTAATTTAATACTTCCAAAGTTGTTATTAACTGTACTAATACCTTTGTAAACTGCTACTGCCATCTCTCTTCCTTATAAACTATTTAATTGTGAATATAATTCAGTAAGTTTTTCATCTATTTGTTCAAGTAGGGATTTATTGTCGTTTCCATCTGCTACTAAATTATTTCTATCATTTTCTAATGCTGCTATTCTATTATCTAATTCTCTTTTTTTACCGCCGTTATTTCCAGTATATTTCACACTACTTTGATCAGCAGGCACAACATATGTTACTCCATCAATATTTCTTAAAGTTTCACCAGATTTTAAAGTTCCTTTAAAACGTTGTAATCCATCACTGGATGTTTTTTTATTAGCTAGACTTGTTACTGTGTTACTGGCTGCACTACCTGTTTGCATTGCACTTTTTACTGTGCTTAATATATCAGATCCTACAGGAATACCTGTAGTGTTACGCACTAGTGAAATATCTGTTTGTCCAAGTCTTACTTGTTTTGCTATATCTGCATTACTCACAGAAGCTGCCGTGATCATTGCCATTATTTCTTGTTTACCATCTCTAGATGTTATTGCACCGTTATTAATTAACTTCTGATATAAACTGGCAATTTGTTGTTGTTGTATTTGTTCTTGTACACCTATGTTTGATTGAAATTTACTTAAACTTGTGACACCATCTTTCCCTGTCCAAACATTGCTTTGAGATAGCTGATCGTTAAAAACCGCTTCAGGTCTTACATATCCTGATTCAACGAGTTGGTTAATGTCAAATCCATATTTCCCCACAACTTTAGTAGTACTATCAATAAAGTTGGATGCATTATTACTTCCTACAACTTTTACTATTGCAGCGTTTAATCCTTGTATATCTGTGCTTTCTAAAGAACCTATACTAAATCCTGTATCTACTTGTTTTATAAGATCAGTAACCTGGAATACTTTTGCAACAGGTTCGCCCAAAAATGCACCTAATTTATCACCTGCTCCAGGCACTACTTGATTTATTTTTGTAATACCTTTTTGTATCGCCGGAGCTACCTGATCGTAAGTATCTATTACTTGATTTGCAATATCTACTATTTTTCCTGAACCGTCTACTACTAGTTTTCCAAGATCAGAATCGGCTAAATCACTTATTCCACTATTCCAGGAATCTTTTATATCGCCTATAGTGGGTAATTCACTAACAATTCCACTAATACTATCAGATATTTCACCAAAAGTATCTGTAATAGGAGTGAAATCTATATTTCCAATAACATTAGGAAAGTCAAAACTTGTTATTTCAGTTCCTATTGTGCCTGCACTTACTATAGCATCTATATTTGTAGATATTGGTTTAATAAATGTTTGTCCACCAATGTTAGTCAATGCTTCTGTAGCACTATTAAAAGTGCCCTGAAAAGGCCTTAACCCTGATAGGCTAGCAGAAGCGTCATCTGCAAATACACCAAAATTATTAGCACCAGCAAAATCACTAAAATCTCCCGCTGTGCCTAAATCAGGTAATGTTTTTGCATATGAAAGTCCTGCACTAATAACTGAAAATGCCTGTGCTATACCAAACCCTCCTCCAGTTACTCCTCCAGTATATGATGTAGTTGTATTTTTTTCGCCATGATATGCAAAAGGTTCTTTACTTGGCAGTCTATCCACTGTTGTAACTGTTGCTCCTACTTGAGGATCCGCTTTTTGTTGTGGTCTGACCGGTTTTACTTGTTGTGCTCCTAATGAAGGCCCTTGTAACATTACTATTGAACCACTAACCGCCATTACTCCACTTGCTTTAATACTAGCAGTTGCACCTCCAGTTAAATTCATTTGTCCACTTGCATTTAGTGTAAATTTTTTAGACGTAAATCCTGCATCACCTCCACTAGATATTGCAAGATCTTCGCCACTTTCTAAATGTAACTCATTTTCACTTACAACTTGTGTATAACCTTTACTATGAAATTTAATATTCTCATCTGCGTGAAAATTTATATTTTTACTGCGAAAGTTTATACTATCATTAGCAAAGACATCCATTGTGCCTTGATTCCCAAGTTCTATCCAGACAGTCCCAGTAGAATTACCTACGTATATGATTCCTTCACTATCATTAAGTAAAATTTGATGCCCTGTACTTGTACGCAATCTAATTTGATTACTATTTCCATCTATATCACCATCATCCAGAGCAATACTATGACCTTTACGTCTAGCTGTAGGTCCTAATAGTCCTTCTAGTATTTTTTCATCAGTAGTATTTGGATTTTTGAGTGCAGATGCATTTTCTTTTAAAAAATCCTTGCCACCTTCAGTAATTCTTCGACCTTTACTGCTTATACCTATAATCTCACTGGGAGATTCTCTCATATAACTACTATTATTGAGTCCTCTTACTCTATCATTTAATAAACCCTGTTCCTTAACAATTTTTTGTGTAATAAAATCCTCAGGCCTTAGTTGTGACTTCCAATTCACAATATCATTAGGATTATTTTTCTTATCATTTAATTCACCACCTACGTATGGTCCACTTTCAAAGTCCTCTACTATTGTAGGCTCTGGTAATGTTTGCATCATATACGTATCTGGAACACATGCAAAATAATAACCTTCATTATTTTTTCCGTGTGGAAAAAAACAAAGCACAGTAGTACCTAAATCAGGCGGAGGAGTTACAATACCCGAAGGCATCTTAGTATCAATATAACGATTTTTGTTATTTGCACCTTCTGTACTGTCTACTCTACTATAAAAAGGCGTACAATATCTTACTGTTCTCCATTGACTTTTGTCCTCTTCGTCAGTTGACATTTCTGGGATATAGACTTGTATAACACCCATATGTGAACCATGCACATTTGCCTTGACTATACCAACTACTATTCCACGTTCTTCGCTTACACCACGAAGTTCTGGATTGTATTGAGGATCGCCTCCTTTTGAGCCTTGTCTTGTTGTATCTACTGCCATTGAATATCTCTATTAAGTAAGGACGTCATAATCGTTAAATTCAGGATTTACTACTTTTGCAGTTGTCCCATTGTTTATTCTACTATCTTTTGCTTGTTTTTTCAAGTACTTTAGTGCATCATCACTAAATTCATCAACAACTGTGTTTCTTTCTGTGCCTTCATCTTGATTTTTATCACGTGCAACACCTCCTGCTACTGATTGCATAGGTGCTCTTAACCCTGTTAGTCTTTGTTGAAATGCTCCACCAGAAAATGTACTATCTACTTGTGTTATACGATATACGCCACTAAAACTACTATTAATTGCTTGATTAGGATTCTGTAATCCAGTAGTATCATCATAATCTATTGGAGTTTTCAAGTTTACTTGTATAAAAGGTGGTGAAAGATTATAATTTATTGTCCCATCTGGCATAAATGCTTGTGCATATTGTTCACCTTTACGCACTTTGTCCTGCCAATATGCATCACTAGTGGGAATCCATGCAGGATCTCCCACAATTTGCATGTCTAAATTTACCATATCAACACCATCACTCATTACACTACTGAAAAGGTCTTTTGCTCTCTTACGTGTAATATTATCTTCAACATTAGTAGTATTTCCTTCAACAGTATCAACTATTTCTTTTTGAACAGGAGTAAAAGGAGTAGTGGCAGTTTTGTTTGCAAACGGACTACCTGTACCAGCAGTCATTACTTGTAAAAACGCTGTATTAAATTTTAATTGAAAATCCAAAACTTGCGTATTTTGTCCACTGAAGATATAATCATACTTTTTATGATATCCTTCTCCTATTGGTTTGCTTTTCTTAGCCCAGGGAAAATCATGATAATGTATTACATTTTTTTCAACTGCAAACATTATATCATACTTATATCTACCTTCTTTTGCGTCGTATCCGCCGCCTGAACTAGTTGCACTTTTTATTACAGGCCTAATTCTGAACCAATTAATTGGATCCCCTGATTTTGCATATTGATCTGGATTATCTTCTATATTTTTATCCATATAGTCACTATGCATTATTACTAAATTTATTAATTTAGATATATCTGTACCTGCATTTATTTTAAAAATACCTGTATCTTTATCAAACTTTACACCTTTTGTTAGTCCTTGTACATATGCTTCGTATTGGCTACGGTCACTTTTTTTAGTATTTTTCTTTTCACCGTCAGTAGGCACAGGAGTGTTTAGCACATCATACAAATCACCTAAATTTAACTTTGCATTTGCAATTTCATCTGCAATTAAAAAATTATAAGTATCGTATTTTTCTGCAGGTGGTTGAACTTGATATGGTTTACCATTTTTTTGTATAATAGTTTTAGCGTTACCTGACAGAGGAGGTGTGCCTGTACGTGTTTTTTGACTATCTGTTAAAATTTCTGCAAGATTTTTTACTTTTGTTCTTTTTACTAATGATGGAGAAACTGCAGGTCCGTCTATACCCTGGTTTGCATCACTAATTTTAGTTGATTCATCTACAACTTTAGTAACTTCACTGCTAAAAATATCACCAACAGTTTTTGCTTTTAACTCTATGTTGTGTGGTATTGTGCTAACAATTGATTGCAATGCTTGATTTGAAAAAGGCACTGCCTCTACACGATACTGTGTTCCACTTGCAGTCACTTCAAATGTCATATTTGTAATTCTTATAGGAATATACTTAGGTTTACTAGCAGTAGGAACAGTTTTTCCTGTTTCATCATATCCTTTAAATTTTATTTCCAACAGATATGGAGCATGAATATATTTTTCTTTAGTAGTTACTAGCACAGTGCCTGCTAACCTTTGTAACCTTTCTAATAGTGTTACTCCTCGAGGTTCTGTTATAGTAAATCTTATATCTGTTGCATTTGTGTTATGTCTAAATTTATTAGGTCCAACGGCAACATTAGTAATTTCTAAATCATCTATAAAAAAGTCGTTAGAAAAATCGTTACTTGTATTATCTAATCCCACACCGCCACTACGCATTAGTAGTTGACTATTAGGATATGCTAGTGCATCTTGAGGATTATTAGGAGACTTTGTTATATCAACATAACTTCTACTGTTCATCATGTAAAGTGCAATATTATATGAAACACTAGCATATTCATTAAGCTCATTTGCTTTAGGTTCTATAGGTACAGGTGCTAGGTTTTCTGTAAAAGGTTTGACAACAGTTTTATTACCACCTGTTGCATCTTTACTACCTGAAACTTTTATAGATTTTGTAGAATTGTTTAGTCCAGGAATTGCGCCTGTTGTACTATCTCTGGATCCAATAAGTCCATTGAAGTCATTGCTAGTAAACCCACCGTAATCAATATCTTCAGGTGTACCTTTATTTCTTGGATTTGGTCCTGCAAAATCAGAAAAATCTTGATTATTAGGGTATATAGTAATTCTAGGTATTCCATCTGCGTTTACTGCATTTCCAGATTTACCGTAGTCTACTTTTCTATCTATTGCATCATTAGCATAAGCAATAGTTGTGCCTGCAGGT
>Ga0255758_10001414_pt1 | contig 24344 bp, 19 predicted proteins | sample 011ome_24_FD_179958 | JGI IMG/M metagenome (GOLD analysis project Ga0255758, IMG submission 179958) | Coastal salt marsh microbial communities from the Groves Creek Marsh, Skidaway Island, Georgia - 011513CT metaG (version 2) | ecosystem: Environmental > Aquatic > Marine > Intertidal zone >...
AGGAGGAGGCGTGTCTCGTTTCCCTCTTTCCCGCAATTCTGATGAATCTGCGAGAGAGGTTTTCAGAGAGCGCCACTTTGCTGCTCAGAAACGCGCGCGCTTCAACGCGAGAAAAGAGAGAGAGAGAGAGAGAGAAAGAGACGAGAGAGAGAGCGCGAGCGAACACTCTTTACCGACGGAAGTTTCTCTCCTTTGCTCTTTCTCTCCGCCATTACCGCGAGGAATTAACCACCACACGGAAGACGGAATATTCCTTTCTCTCGGAAAACAGAAAACTCGCATGTTTTCCCTGGGAAACCATCATCATGAGGACGAAGAGGAGGAGGAAGAACCACCGACGCCGATGAACGCGTCGCTCTGGCCTTCCTCGAATACGAATAACAATAATAACAGCAACAAAATCGGATCGAGAGAGAACGCCAAGGAGAGGAGTGGTGCGAAGAAGAACAACCAAAACCAATCGAACAACAACAACGGGATGTCGACGTTCGATTTCGACGTCGATGTGCCCGGGGATTTGGATTGGTTGGATGGGTTTTTGCGAGTCGAAGACGACGAAGACGAGGAGGAGAACGAAAATCAAAACGCGGATCAAGCTTGGGGGGTGGGGAAAGGCGCGGCGTGGAAGACGGAGGCGATAAAAACGACAGGAGGGAAATCCGGCGTGAAGAGAGGGAGAGATGTGGCAACGGCGTCCTCGGCGGAGAAGAAGAAGAAGAAAAACGCGGCGAGCAGTACGAGTAAGAAGAAAACGATTCAGACGACGACGCCGCCGGAGACGACGACGACGAAAGCGGCGAGTAATAATAATAACAACAACAACAACGGGAAGAGTAGCACTAGTAATACCAATAATAATAACAACAACAATAACGCGGATTCAGATCGGTGTCGATTGCGGTGGACGCCGGAGCTTCACGCGCGGTTTTTGAGATCGGTGAAAACGCTCGGCGGTTTGGATATCGCCACGCCGAAAGGCGTCGTCGAGCTGATGCGAGTGCAAGGGGTGACTATTCAGCACGTGAAATCACACTTGCAAAAGTACAGATTACAAGAGCAGCAAATGAGCAAAGCGACGTCCAACGCGCGATCGAAGGCGTTGAGCATCGGGGAGAGGAGTTTTTTGACGTCCACGTTTGTCGGGCTGCCTCCGATAATCGCCAACGAGGAGAAGGTCATAGCGAAAGTCGCCTCGATTATGAACAATCAACGACCCGGGGCGACTACTTCGCCTCCAAACGCCACCGCGAATAAAAATACTAGTAGTAGTCCTGAAGGTACCGAGAACAACACCGGCAATAGAAACAGTACGCCAGGAGGAGATAATAGCGACGGTACCATCATGTTAGGAGTACCGCCACTGGATGAGGAAGAGAAACGCAGACACATCAAAGCCGCGCGAATGGCTGTTTCGGCAAAGAGAAAGAGGGATAAAGGTTTGCGATTCCCGGACGAGGATGTAAATACCTCAGCGGAATTGGCAAAGCTCGCGGCTGTGAATAAAAAGTTGATCCTTACCAACGACGTTCCCAGAGACGACAATTTTAAGAATAACAACGACACAGACGACGAGGACGTCTTCACGGCGGCTCTTCCTCACATCTCGTCGCCGTTGAAGGCGCCGATGATGATGAAATCAGCTTTAGGCGGCGTTGGCGGCGGCGCGAAGTTGCCCGAAGACGTCTCGGCCGTGCTGCTCAGACAAATCGAGATGCAAAAACAACTGCACGAACAACTCTTGAAACAGCGAAAGTTACAAACGGCCATCGAAGAGCACGGGAAGTATTTACAGAAAATCATGGAGGAATCTGCGACGGAGAAAACGTCCAACTCGTAGTAGCGCGGCGTGATTGATGCGTTTTCTGTATCGTGTATTGAGTGTATCTATGTAAAATTACAGCAAAAAAAATTCCATCGAAGTGAGTCTCGGGCTCCTACTTCTCTCTCTCAAACCTCGCCTTTTCCTCCTCCTTCTCCCCCGGTTCCTCCTTCTCCCCCGGTTGCAATGTTTTCCTCGTTTACAAATCTTCGGAGCATCTCCTGGGCTACTCTTGGTTGATCCAAAGGAACCATGTGCCCGGCCTGGCTCACTTTCACGAACGAGAATCGTCCGTCGTCGTTTTCTATGACTTCTCCACCCGTCCATCCTTCTTCTTCGTCGATAACGAATGGCGACGAAAACTTCTTCGCAAACTCTTCTCTGCCGCTCCACTCCATTTTTCGCGTCCAATCTAAATTGCCGGCGAAATTACAAATAAAATCGCTTTCGCCGGCGTAAATCATCCCTCGCACGCCGTTTTCCAACATTTCCGGAATGAGCGGTTCGTAATCTCTCATCCAGTCCCCCATCATCTTCTCGTGAACCTCCATATTGCACGTCTCCCACTTGCGATTGCCGACGCCGAGCGCCTCTCGAGTCGATTTTTGATTCAGAAATTTCCCGATTGGCGAGAAATCGTAGCATAAATCGCCCACGCATTCTTTTCGAACGTCGTACACGTTAATCGGCTTCCCGCCTTTGTTCTCAGCCGCAATCTGCAGCAACGCGTTTGGAATGTTCTGACAGTACTCCACGGCTTCGATGCACTTTTTCGATACCGTCGCGTTGGAGTATCTCTTACCGTTCTCGTTGTTACATTTTTTCGCTTTCTTCTCGCACGTCTCTAAATATTTCGCGTTCACATCCTCGCCTTGTAACGCTGTCACGATTCCAACTCCAACGGAATACTTCGCGTACGCGGCGTATTGAATTTCCGGATCGGTTAAACCGTTTCCAATTGCGAAGCCTTTCAAATTCAAATTCACGCTCCCTTCGTCGTTCTTCGACGCGACGAAAGCTCTGTGAGCGACCGCCGGAACGTAATGTCCCGCGTAACTCTCGCCGGTGATAAATAACGGATTATCCGCCAATTCCGGCCTGGAGAGGAAAAAGTCTTGAAGAAACTCAAAGATATCGTTGGAAACCGTCTCTTCATCGCGAGCCTCGTCCGTGTTATCCGACGTCCAGCTAAACCCAGTGTTTACCGGCTGATCGACGTAGAGCAGATGACCGACCGTATCCCATCCGTATTTCGTTTCTTTCAAAACGTATTTATCCTCCGAATTTTCGTCTTTGTTTTCAATCACTTCGAACGGTCCATTTTCCGCGAACGCGGCGAGCTCAGAGGAGCAACCCGGGCCTCCCGTCATCCAAAGCACGACCGGAACTTTCTCTTCGCCTCCTTTTCTACCTCCTTTACTCGCTTCTCCTCCTCCTCGGTGTTCAAAGAACATGTAAAACATGTGCGCGTCGTGCGTCGTTCGATTCAACTTAAAATACCCCGCCGCGCGTTCCAAAGGCGTAGCGTTAGTATTACTCGCCGTCTCCTTTTCCTCGTCTGAGAAAATGATATTCCCGGGAGGAAACGCCATCGATTTCTCTCGCAACCGACTCGTTTTCTGCGTCCAAAGAACACCACCGTCGTCATCGTCTGTTTTCTTTGATTCTCCAACTGCACCGGCGAAGACGAGGAGATCTCGTTCATTCCTCTCAAAATCGGGAAAGAGGTCAACGACGTCTTCTTTCTCGTCGTAAGAAGAATACGGACGACCGGAGACGAATACAGACGACGACACAGACGCCAGAAAAAGGAGAAAAAGAAGCGCCTTCTTCCGCGACTTTCCGCCGCTTCTTCCTCTTCCTCTCATCTCTGGGTCGTCTCGCTTTTAACTGAATTTTCTCCTTTTGCGAGATTTACGTTTGCACTCCGAATATCGTCGAAAAATGCGTCTTTCAGATTGAATGACGACGAGAGGAGGACTCCAGGACAACAACAACGACACCGATAGCTCAACGAATAGTGAGCTCGAATTGATCGCTCTCTGTTATTACTACTAATGGCGATTTATCCAACAAGAGATTTTATTCTTCTTTGGAGAGCAAAAGTGGACCAAAACATCGACTGAAAAAGAGAAGCAAAAGAGGACAAAAAAACCAACGCGAGAGAAAAGAAGCAGAGATCGCCTCTTCGCCTCATCAATCATCACAAAACACACACGCTCTCTTACACTCTCTATATATTTAAAACACCATGGGCATCACGTTCGCGAAATTGTTCCAGCGCCTCTTTTCGAAGAAGGAAATGCGCATTTTGATGGTGCGTTTGGGAGACGTTCTGGTTTTTCGGTCGTTTGTTTAGCGGTTTCTTTCTTTCTCTTTCATTTTTTCTCTGAACCGCGCGAATTCGTTCGCTCTTTCGTTTTTGTGGGCGAAAGAGCAGCGAGAGAGAGGAGAGATTTTTGAATCGCGATGATTTTTACGCGCGCGTTGTGTTCCTCCTCAACGTGCCGCGCTTGGATGCGAAGCGCGCGCGTGGGAGAATGAGACGCGTTTACATGCGCGCATTATGAACGCATCGTTCGATCGAATTGATTCTCGCGGGAAAGACGTGGAACCAACCGCGAATCTCGTCGGTTCGTTTTCAAAGCGCGTGCAGCACGGAGGAGTCCCTCTTTCGCCTAAAAATTTTGGTTCACTTTTACGAGAGACGTTTTTCGAGTCGATTTTAGCACTGACGCTCTCATCATCTCTCTTTTTTTACTCTAAACGCGGAACACACACACAGGTTGGTCTCGATGCCGCCGGTAAAACCACCATCTTATACAAACTTAAGCTCGGAGAAATCGTGACGACGATTCCGACCATCGGTACGTTTTCGGTTTTCCTCCTTCGCGTCTTTACGAACGGGTTCTTTTCCCCTCGTTTTTTTGTCTTTCACTACTTTGCGCTTAAATTGGGATCGAGCGGGCGAACGAGAAACCGCAAAAGCTCTCGTCCACTCGTTTTCTTCGACTTTGAGCGACCGAAAACGACCAAAAACAGAGAGGAGGGAGAAGCAAGTCAAAAAAAAAACTTATTTTTACTCTCTTGCGTTCAATATAACAACTCACCACGATCTTACCGAACCACTGAAAACGATACAGGTTTCAACGTCGAAACGGTCGAATACAAGAACATTTCGTTCACGGTGTGGGATGTCGGAGGACAAGACAAAATTCGTCCGTTGTGGAGACACTACTTCCAAAACACGCAAGGCTTGATCTTCGTCGTGGATAGTAACGATCGCGACCGTATTTCCGAGGCGAGAGATGAACTTCACCGCATGCTCAACGAAGACGAACTCCGCGACGCGGTGTTGTTGGTCTTTGCGAACAAGCAAGATTTGCCGAACGCGATGACTGCGGCTGAAATTACGGACAAACTCGGATTACACTCGTTGAGACAAAGACACTGGTTCATTCAATCTACGTGCGCGACTTCGGGCGAAGGCTTGTACGAAGGTTTGGACTGGCTTTCGACGAACATTGCAAACAACTAATAGAAAAACGGAGAGAGTGGGAAAGAGAGAGAGTGGGAAAGAGAGAGAGAGAGAGAGAAAGTGGGGGGTGGAGAACGAGAGGAAGAGAGTTGGAGAGATCGAGAGAGAAAGGAAACCGTCTTATCAGAATTTGAAGAGAAAGAAAGCTGTATTTAGTAATAATAAAATATTGATTGTTTGTTTAGAGGGAGAGAAAGAGAGAAAGAGAGAATGTAGAGTAAGAAATGAGGAGGAGAGGAATATATCGAATCAGAGCGCGAAGCACTCGAGAAGAGAGTACACGACGAGGACGACGATGAAGCCGCGACGTGCGGCGAGTCGCAACAAACGTTTGCGCCCACCGTTCTTTTTCGCACATATATAAAAATTAGCCGGATGTTTTAGTAATAAAGGCGTATATAATAAGATAAGAGCATACGCGCACATACATACACATACATACACGTTACACAGAATCATCACCTCTAATTTTCGCTATTCTCTTCTAACTTTACTCGACGTCGTCCGCGTTCAACGAGTTACTACGCCCCCGGCGACGACGACATCGATGTATTCCTCTGATTATACTCCTCCGCTAATTTCATCAACTCTTTCGGGTCTATTCTTCGACTCCCTTCACTCATTGTCGTGCTCAAATATACCCTCTTAATATAATTCGATATCGCTGGCGCGCCTTTCCCTTTCGGTCTGTTTTGCAAAACGCTCGCCATCAAACACGACGCGTTTTCTACGATGGCGTCCTCCTCAAAACTCGTCTTCCCAATCCCAGCGTGCACGATCGAATTCTTCTCCGCTCTGTACTCCACTCTCCCTCCACTCTTCGCATCTCTCACCGCCTTCCCAACCTCCGCGGTTAACGTTCCAACTTTCGGATTCGGCATCAACCCTTTCGGCCCGAGCGTCCTCGCCAAGCCGGAACTTTTCAGTTTCGGCACGATCCCCGGCGTCGCCACGCACACGTTCACTTTATTCAAATCCTCAAACTTCCCGCTCTTAATTTGTTCAATCAACTCTTCACCTCCAACCGCGTCTGCCCCGGCCTGTCTCGCCATCTCCCGATCCTCCTCGTTCTCCGCGAACGCCAACACGTAAAATTTTTTCCCCGTCCCGTTCGGTAAGTTGCACGTCCCTCGAACAATCATGTCCGACCGTTTCGGATTCACCCCTAACCGAATGGACATCTCCACCGTCTGGTCGAACTTCTTCTTTCCTCCCATAGCTTCTTTCGCCCACTGAACGGCAGAGCGCACGTCCGAGATCGGCGTCGTCGTTCCGTCGTCGTTTACCACCGTCGCTCGGTACATCGGCTGCGGCAGTTTCCCCGCGAGGAGGTGAAACACGTCCTCCTTTTCACCACCACCGCCTTCTTCGTTTTGCGCTTTTTCTGTCGCCGCCGTTGAAAACAGAGACGACGAAAACGCTGCTCTGAACGTGGTGGTATTGCTGCTCGCGTTCGAAGTCCTCGCTCTCGTCGAGAGGAAGAGGAGGAAGAGATGCTTGCCTCGTTCGAGCGATGATGATGGTTTTTGCAACAACGGGGCCATGTGGTAATTCTTCTTTATTCGCGTGCGTTTGTGTGCGGAGTAAATCGTTGAGCAACTCGCGTCCGACGACCGAACAGAGAGAGAGAGTGGGCGAACACTTTTAACCACTCGTCGTCGTCTTCGGTGCAAATGCACCTCTCACGCTCTGGATGATCTCAACAAAGTGTGGGCGCGACAAAAGCCACCGCGTGTGTTTGTGTTCGTTTGTTCAAGCTTTTGTCTGACAAAAAGAACGCTTTGACTACTGAGAGAGTAAGGGAGAGTACCCTTTTCTTTCTTAAAATTTAGGGTTTAAGTGCGTAAGTTGTACTCACATTTGAAGCTCTCTGAGTGCTTCTTTCGTACTCAGAGACAGAAGAGAGATCTCTTTCTTTCGTTCTCTCGAGACCGCAGAAATTCTCTCTCTCACCCTGTAAAGGTATATTTCCATCGTCGTCATCATCAGACGACGACCGAGGCCGCGAACGACGAACAAAAAAGAGACGAGATCTAACTCCGCTTCTAGCTGCGATGACGACGACGACGACGACCACGACGACCGAGAGAAAACAAAACTCGAGCAGATCGTTCCCTTCCTTCGCGAAGAAGAAGTCAAACGAGACTAATAAAAACGACGATTCGAACAAAAAATCGTTCACCCGAGATGACGTCGCGAAACACAATCGCTCGAACGATTGTTGGGTCGTCGTCCACGATCGCGCGTACGACGTGACGAAATTCGTCCCGAAACATCCCGGGGGGAACATGATTCACGTCAACGCGGGCGGGGAGTGCACGGCGCTCTTTGAGTCCTACCATCCGCTGAAAGCGAGGAAGGTGCTGGAGAAATTTTATGTCGGAGACGTGGTGGGTGATGAGGAAAAGGAGGAAGAAGACGAACGCGGAGCGAGGAGAAGAACGACTTCGATTTCGACGACGACGACGTCGACGAAGGAAAACAAACAGAAGTCAAAATCTGAAATGAAAGCACCAAAGTACAGATCGAACGGCGAAGAGGACGAGTTTCATTACGAGTGCAAACGAGCGGCGGAGAAATACTTTAAAGAGAACGCGTTAGACCCGAGAGAACATCCGGAAATGTGGGCAAAGTCGGTCGCGATTTTATCCGGAGTCGTTTTGTTTCATTACTTATCGTTTTTTAGCGCAAACGTGGCGTTTTTCCCGTTGGCGTGCGTGTTTGCGGTGTTGCACGGAGTGTGTAAAGCAGAAGTTGGGGTGTCTATTCAGCACGACGCCAATCACGGGGCGTATTCGAAGAATAAGAAAGTTTTGCACGCGATGCAGTTGACGTTGGACATCGTCGGCGCGAGTTCGTTCATGTGGAAACAGCAACACGTGGTTGGACATCACGCGTTCACGAACGTAGAAGATATCGATCCAGACATTCGATGCGACGAGAAGAACGACGTGAGACGAGTGAATTACATGCAACCGCACGCGTTTTTCCACAAGGCGCAACACGTGTATTTAGCGCTCATGTACGGATTGTTGTCGTTTAAATCGTGCTTTTTCGACGACTTCTCCGCGAGAAAGAACAATAAAATCGGATGGGTCACGGTCCCGAAATTCGAACGACGAGAAGCCGTCGAGTTTTGGGGATCCAAAGCCGTCTGGGCGTTTTACTACCTCTACTTGCCCTTCAAGTACTCCCCGCACAACGACTCGTACGCGAAGCTCTTCGCGTTGTGGACGCTGACTGAATTCACCACCGGTTGGCTCCTCGCGTTCATGTTCCAAGTCGCTCACGTCACTCCAGACGTGGAATTTTTCAAAGTGGACGAAAAAACTGGCGTCATTAGCTCGAACAAATCTTGGGCGGAAGCGCAACTCGCCTCTTCGGCGGATTTCGCGCACGGGAGCAAATTCTGGACCCACTTCTCCGGCGGATTAAACTACCAAGTCATCCACCACCTCTTTCCTGGCGTTTGCCACGTCCACTACCCGCAATTAGCGCCGCTCGTCATGGACGTGTGCAAAAAACGAGGATTGGAATACGTCGTTTACCCGACGTTTTGGGCCGCTTTGCGAGCGCACTTTCGCCACTTAAAAAACGTCGGCGGCGGAGCCTTCAAAGTGCCGAGTCTTCACACCGTAGGTTAATAATACTAATACTAATGATAACACAAAACGAATACATACGCGCACACGCATCGCATCGCGCTCGTCGTCTTTTTTCAACTCGTCCATCGCGGTTGTTCTCTTCTCGGTTTTTCCTCTCGCGTGCGAAAATCCGCACTTCCGAGACGCACGAAACACAACTTTTATTCAATTTCAGTCAGCTCACACGAGAGAGATGCCGCCCGTGGTCAAAGACGGGGAGAGGAAGAGTGGAATACGCGGTCTTTTCAAGACCACCGCGCTTGCCACGGTTGTCGCCACCTTGACGAACGTCTTCTTCTGGAGTAAGAAGAAGAAACCGGCGGTGAAGACTGTCACTTTGCACAAGACGCAAATTCGTAAACTGTACAGACGAGTGTGGAACCAACCGGAGCAGATTTCCCGCGATCACGCGTGCTCGGAGTACATCCACCCGGAGCACATCTTGATCGATCCATCGAATCCGAACCCAAAACCAGGCGTGGAATCGTACTGCAACGGGGTGAACGCTTTGAGGCAAGCGTTACCGACGATTAAGATGTACATCGACGATATGATCGAGCAAGGGTGTAAAGTGGCCGTGCAGTTAAGCTTCGTGGCGAGTTTAGGGGAGAGAAAAGCGAAGTGGACAGGGACGGCGGTGATGGAATTCGAGGACGATTTGATCGTCAAGACGTGGATTAACACGGATAGTATCAGCGCGATGATTCAGTTAGGGTTGGTGAATGATTTGTTGAGGACGAATAGCGGTATCGGGAGCGAAGTCGCGACGACGACGGCGGGAGGAGCGAAAATTACGAACAAGGTGCCGTTGAGAAGAGATAAAGAGGCGGTGGCCGCGGCGCAGGCGCTTTTGGGGAGAACCGAGGAGCACCCGACCGAGGTGTTAACTGGGAAGGAATGGTTGGAATATTTCGACGCGATTCAAGAGGAGGAATGGGAACACGGGAGTCAGATGAGTCAGAAAGAATTGGAGCTGCAACACGACGATTTAAGCGGGTTGGACGTGGTGGTTTAGGCCACTCTTTACATACTACACGCTACTACTACTACTACTACTACTACTATTGTTATTATACTAGAACACATCGATTAGTTTTTAATGCTATCTAAAGTCTAATGTCACATACATATCTACAACATCTTTGGATTCTTTATTATGCCTTCTCCCCGCGCCGAGCGAACTTTTTCTTTAAACTCCCAAAGATTCTTTGACATAGTCTACCGTGATGAGTTGAGTGACGACGATGAGAACAGTCATTGGTATTCTTTGTCTCAAGCCTACGAACAAACCAGAAACCGAGTTGTCGTCGTCAACAAACGCTTCGCACTCTTTTTCTTCCTCGTCTTCTTTACAATATCGTCGCGTCATAATCGTATCCCCGGGCTGAGATGCTACCGTTGCGAGTACCCCCGCTGCAATCGCTGACATCAATCTCAACGCAAAAAACAACTCTCCGTCCCCTTCTTCTCCTCCGTATACTCCCAGCGTCCCCTTTACGAACCCATTCACGAGGACGTCGTACGACACCAATTGCACCGCAGTGTACGGGATCATTTTCAAATACACCGGCAACAAACTCTCCGCTATGTCCTCTAGAAAAGCGTCAAATTCTTCGCCAACCGCTGCGAACAAACTCTTCTCCCGCGCGTACGTCTCGCTCTCCACAATCTTCACTCTCGCTCTTTCAAACGGTACCAACGCGAAGCTACCGACCGCCTCCGCTACCATCGCCGCCAACACCAACTGCGCGATATTCCCTCCGCCGTGAAAATAATATCGTTTCAACGTTTCAAAGCCGCCATATTTACACCCACCCTGTATCAAATATCCAAAAAATGTGGCCCCTAATCCTCGAGTTAACGCTCTCGCGCCTTCGTCTTTGACGATTTTTCGCGCCAGTTCCCTCGCGCTCGCATTCGAATTCAACTCCGGATTTAATTGTACTTTCGTTTTAATGACGTCCAAAGGCACCGATAAGCAATGGCTCGCAAAACATCCGATGCCGCCGGCGGAAAAGTATTTCAAAACCGCCAGGACGATTTCTTCTTCGCCATTGTGAAGCTCCTGGAGAGACGCCCTCGTCGTCCTCGTCTTGGTAAACTTCCTTTTCTTCTTCTTCGTTCCCTTTTGGGGAAGCGGCGAAAGGTGTTGCCCTTTTGGGGAAGAAGAAGATGACGACGAAGGACGGAGCATCGCGCCGAGACGAACGCGCATCATCATCTCGCCACAGAGGAGGAGGAAGAGGAGGAAAAGGAGGAGGAGGAGGGCGTTTGATTTCTGTCAAAAAACGAACGCTCCGCCAAAAAGAAGTGAGGGTGGATAAAAGAGGTGTGCATTTGATATCTACTTTAGTTTCAAGTTTTACGAGACACCAGTCTTCTCTCTCTCTAAGTCCTCGACCGTCTCAAAAACCCATCGATTTCGCGGACTAACCCGTCCAGATTCTCCAACTCTTGCACTTTCCTCTGGCTCCCGTCTTCGGCGGTGGCGGCGCCGCTGCCGGGTAAGACGGTTTCCCTGACGTCGTCGAACAAACCTCTCAAAGCGCCGAGAGGACTCGGATCGTCTTTGCGAATGCCGAACGAATCGAAAAGGGTCGTCGACGCGTCGAAGGCGATGTTGGCGGAATCGACGATAGACTCGGGGAGAATTTCAGTCGGTAACGGCTGCCAGAGCGGGGAGATGTGATCGCCGGGTTGCGTTTTGACGCTGAAATCAGCCACTCCGTTCGCGCCGCCGGTTTCGCTACTACTTTCGTTGCTGCCGCTACTACTTCCGCTACTACTTCTACCGCCGCTATTCACTTCCGTCAAGACCGCGGCTAAAACCGCCGTCTCGTCGATCGTATCGTCCCGAAACTTAATCAACAACGTGTTCGGTCCGGAATAATATTTTTTAATCAACTCCTTCGCCTCCTCCGGCGTCGGCTGGAACTCCTTCCTCCCGTTGCTCACGTCCAACAACAACGGCTCCAACTGATCCACCACGGTCAACAACTCCTTCACCGCTTCCGGCGCGAAACTTCTCACGTTCCTATCGACGTCCCTCAAACTTTCTCTCAACGGCGATGCCGCTAACGGCTGCAACACCGGCGATATCGCGGATAAACCAGGCACAAAAACCTCCGCAAACAACGGCACCGCGTCCGTCGCCGGTTTGTTGTTGTACGAAATCAACACCAACGCCTCTCGATTCAACTCGTACCGAGAATTAATCAACGCGTGAACGTGCGCGCCCATCGAGTGCCCGATCGAAACTACCGGTAACGTCTGTAAATCCGCGTCCAACTTTGCAAACGCGCGATCGAACTTAAACTGGCAATCGTCCACCACTCGCAAGTGGTCGAAACTCAGCTCGTACGGCGTCGCGACGACGACGCACGAGGATCGCGCGGCGAGCTTTTCCAGAAAAACGCGATACGTGAGCTGAGGAGACGCACCCACGAACGCACCGCCGATGAAATGGCACACGCACGTTGGTTTCTTCTTCGACTTCGAGAACGAAGACGACACAGACGACGACTCTTCCGCCACGGCTTCCTCCTCCTCCTCTTCCTCCTTTTCGCTCCCCCCAAAGTTAAAGACGCCTTCTTTCGTCGGATCAAACACCCACGAATCGTCCACTTTGCGCCAACCTCTGCTTTCCGCGCCTTTCGTCGCTTCCGCTAAAGCTTCCAGCGATCGTTCGAGGTCTTTGAACGGTGTCGTTTCCGTGGTCGTCGTTCGCGAAGAATCCTCCGAACGTGATGACGACGACGACACGAGCGACTTCCCAAAAGCATTTCTTCTCGTTGTTTTTGTTGTTGTTCTTCTTCCTCGAGAGGAGACGAAGACCGCAGGGTGTGCTGCTGCCGCTGAAGATGACATGCTGGGGTGTCGTTCAGTGCTCTGAACAGTATCGAGTGCGGAGAAAACAGCGCGCGCAAATTGAAGTTGAGAAAAGAAATGTAAGACAATTAATTGTGTGTTGTTTTCCTGGAGCAGTCGAAAAGTGAAGCGACGAAAGGAGGATGCGTAAAAGCTACACATACTACGCGTATATATATCGTTTAAAATTACTTCAACGGAACAAACTTCTCGCCACCAATACCTGCTCTGCCGTGCGAAATCGGCTTGTACGTGATGGCATACTCCGCTAAATAAGTGCCCACCATCTCCGGCTTGATTTCAACCGTGTTGAACACTTTCCCGTTATACACGCCGACGATGGCGCCAATCATCTCCGGCACGATGATCATGTTTCTCAAATGCGTTCTGATCGTTTCTGGCTTGTCCATCCCTTGCACCTCTCTCTTCGCCTTGCGGAGCTTCTTCACCAACGCCAACGGTTTGCGGCCGAGACCTCTGCGGAATCGACGTCTTTGGCGAGCGCAAAAGAGTTCGACCAATTTGTCCGTTTTCAATTCGAGGAGTTGTTCGAGGTCGACGCCGCGGTAGGAGAACTTTTTAAACGCTTTCTTCGTCTTTTTGGACGGGTCGGTGACCAAGGCGTCTTCTTCGGACGTGTCTTTCGGCTGTTTATTATAATTCATCGTATGAACATATGAGAGAGAGAGAGAGAAAACAAGACGCTTTGGTTAGTATTTGCTTGGACAGAGGAAAGAGAGAGAAGCCCCAAAACGGGAGCGAAAAGAAAAAAAGCCGTCATCAGCGCGCGCTGTCCACCACCACCCAAACAACACCACCGCCGGCGAACGAACGTCGTTCGCGTGCAAAAACATTACGCGTTTCATCCAAATCCGCGCGTTCCGTTCGCGTTCCACCTTCGCGAAAAAGCCAAACTCGCGTCATCATTTTTGCGCAAACCAAACTGTCTCTCCCACTCGTGCGAGAGCGAAAGCTCTAAGGACACAGCGCAAATCTACGCGAAGAGAAAACGAGAGAACAACAAAAGGTTTATATTCGCGAACGCGCGTTCACCTCTTTCTCCCTCGATTCGCGCGCGAACGAGATTCGTTCGCTCGTTTCGAACGCGCAGAAGTTTAGAGAGAGAGAGACACCGCGAGAGGGATATGCGACGAGAGAGACGTACCATGATGAATTTTAACGTGTTTTTCTGCGCGCGAATTTTATGGAGAATGGAAAAAAGACCACAAAAAAGGGCAGACGACAGACACGAGTGCATTTCGGTGATTGTATCTCTCGCGCGATAAAGTCGGCGGACGCTGTTTTACGAACGCTGTCGCGGGGGTACTTGTTGTATGAGCACACGTCATCTTTAAACAACCGCGTGCCAAAATTCTTCGCTGGTTTACGCGCGTTAAAGTCGTGCATCGTCGATTCGATATCTTTCCTTGGCAGAGCGGAGCGTCTCGTCGTCGACGACGCATCATGGGGAGTGATAAAGAGCGCTGTCTTTGACTCGCAGAGGGAGAAAACACAGAGAGAGAGAGAGAAAAAGAGAGAGAGTAAGGCCGAGGAGTGTTTTTTGAGAGCAACAAAACGCGTTCGTGAGAGACACGAACGAGCGCGACACGAATCAAACTTTGCGGTGAAATGGAACGAGAAGAAGAGGAAGAAGAATTGGTAAAGAAGAAGCTTCGCGACGAGAAGGAAAGCGGCAAAAATTCTTCCTGGGTGGACTTGGAACCGCTCTTGCTCGAATGCTCGCTTCAAATGCGATCGGGAGAACTGATCCACCAAAAGTCGTTCGGTTTGTTCGAGGCGATGTCGGCGGTGGAAATCATGGATCCGAAGATGGACTGCGGGTGCGTGACCGGCGGCGGTGGTTTTGGTGAAACGTCGTCCTTAAAAGAGGAGGACGAAAACGAGGACGTTCGAGGAGTACGGTTACTAAAAAGAGACGATGATATCATCGCCGCGCTGACATCATCGAAGGAGATGAAAGTCGTCGTGGATATGTTAATCGCGAGAGAAAATTCCTGGCACGTGGGGAACGCGTTGCCGCCGACGGTGTTTTCGTGCTTGTATTTGAAAGAGGAGGCGTTGAAGAAGTTGTCGTCGTTGTCGCTGTCGTCTTCGCACGCGTGGCCGATGAGGGCGTTCGAGGCGCTGATGACGACAACCTTACCGTTCGTTGGATTGATAAAGAAGATGGTGGAAATAGGAGATATTTTTGAAGAGGAGGATTTCAATCCGCACGATTACGGGTTGAAAGTGCCTTTGCCGGAGTGGATGCAGAGGAAAGAGAGCGGCGCGGGGGTGACAGCGGCGGACGTTTTGGACGGAGACGCGTGTGTCGCGAAGTACGAAGAAGTGTTGAAGGAAGGGAAGGACGCGTATGGGGACTCTGAGTTATATCGGAGGATATGTTTGAGGTTCGCGTTGTATCGCGCGTTCAAACGGATCGCCGACGTGCCGACCGAGGAAAACGGAAAGAGGATTAAGAGAGATTTCGAGGAGGCCAGAGCAACCGCGAGACGTATTCTCGAAGAAGAGGATATAAAAGGTATTAGTAGTACGAATAGTGATAGTAATAGCAACAGAGGAGAGATTAATGGTGGTGGTGATGGTGATGATACTAAAGATGATGAAGAACACGCGATGTTTGACGCTTCGGCGTGCGCGCACGCGCTCGGCAACTCGCCGCCTCGCGTCGTCGAGTTGTTCACCGTGAAGCAATCGTACGAGTATTACTTGAAGTTATTGGACGAATTAGACGTAGTAATTGAACGTTTATACGATTCAGCCGCGGCAACGACGACAAGAACGCATTTGGAGTTATCCTCGGACGATTTCTTCCGTAAATGTCGCGATATTACCGATCGAGACTTCCTGGCGTTGTCGCGAAGCGTCGCCGCGTACGTCTCCACCGTTGGCGGCTCGACAGATTCTCACTTAGGCGTCGACTCGGTAGATTTATGCTTGCGATCTGTTTTCGCGCAAGTCCCAGAGAAAGTGAGAGTAGACGATTCTGAGCAGAAGTTGAGCTCGTTTCAAAGAGCACCGTTTGAATACGTCGCGAGTGAAATAAAAAAAGGCAATTACAATGCCGTCACGGTGACGTGCGAAGATACTGGCGCACAAACAGACGGCGATCCCATTGAAATCTTAGCGACGTTTAAAGACGAGTGTCAGCGGTCGTGTTCGTTCCTTTCGCGCGCCTATTTTGCGTCTCCATCGCGAAGGCGGCGGAAGCTTCGCCGGTGTCTCGACGAGCTTTCGCATTTGCAAGTCGCGTGTTCGCACGTGGACGCGCTCGGCGTCGCTTCCTTATTTTTGAAAAAGAACATAAAGAACGGAAACGATGCCATCGACGAGGAGAAAGTGCATGAATTTTGCGCCAGAGCTTTCCAGCTTTGGGCCTCGCGCATCGTCGCCGACGCGCAGTTTGACATCTTAAAAGTTGGTTTCCAATGCGAGCTGTATAAAAGCTACGAGTTGGCGTCGGTGTATTGGTACATGGACAATTTAGTCGTACACGCGCTCAATGCCGACCAATACATCTACGAAGCCTTCAACTGTAACACCGAGGAAGTCACCAAGAAGTCTATGGATACATATCTCGAAGCTAATATATTTCGAGTGCGAAGTAACGCCGCGCAATGCGTCCTCGTCGCGCTCGAAAAAGTCGGGCTCATCAAAATGCCCAAACGTACTTTCACGCTCGCCACCGCGGAGGCGCGTTTTTTCCAACGTTTCGCGCACTTCCAAGCTAACTTAGACCCGGTGCCTTTATTTTGGGACGACTACGAGAAGCACGTTCGTGGCTACGAGAAACGCCCGGCGGAAATCTTACTCCGTCTGGCGCACGGTCAACTCCAACCGTTGATTGAAATGTTATCGCAGCAAATCGAAAGTTTGCAAAAGAAGATGAACAACAAGAAGAACGAAGCTACCGCCGCCGACGACGACGCCGAGGACCAAAAAGCAAACAAAAACATCGCATCATTGCGCGCGATGCAATGCCTCGCCTCCTTAACCGCGACCAAAACGAAATGCGCGAGACTTTCAGCCACGTGCAAACTCCTCGGCACGCTCGCCGAAGACGACGTGCGAGGGACGTGGACCGTCGACGTCCTCCAACCACCGTTTTCTTCTTCTTCCTCCTCTTCTTCTCACGAGGAGGCCAAAGATTACGACGTCTTCTTCGCCTTATCCGCCTCGCGAAAAGCCTGAAAAAAAGCGGATGTAGCAAAAGCGTATATTTAGGATATTTAGCAGCATTATAACGAAGCGTTGTCACTCCAATTGGCCACACAAGAAATCGCTTTTTGCGCAGAATAATGCCTCCTCCTTCTCAACCTCCTCGTAATGATCGCGCTGAGAACACACTTCTCTCCTCATCTTCCTCGATTTCACAAATCCGCGCTTTGCTCCGTCGTCTGACGTGCTCGTCGTCGTCAACTTCGCTCGCCGGGAAAATCGACGCCGTCGAATCGATGCTCGAACTCTCAAGAAGAAGAAGCGGAAAAGGGAACGGTGGTCGAGGAGAAGACGGTTTCACGACGACTGCAACACAAAACGACGATTCTGATGATGACGACGATTTAGACAATACTAATAGCATTCCATGGGCCATCGATATCGTTCGAGCGAACTGCGTGTTGCCTTTGCTTGGAATCGTTCAGTCTGTGCGAAGAAACGCGCTGACGTTGGAACCGATCGAAGAAGAAGATGAAGGCGGGGATAATGCGGACGCGTTGCGTTTAGCGGATGGAGCGTTGTTACTCCTGGCAGAACTCGCGAACGTTGGTCAGAGTGTGCTCGAAAGTGTTGGATTCGAAGTGATTCGCGACGAGGAGACGGGTACGTGCGCGTACGTGCACGCGGAGTCCGGGATGCGCACGAACGAGTTGCCGAGAGTTAGTGCGATGATGGACGATACCGACGATGGGGAAGGGGATTGGCCGTTGGATGTTTTGTGCGAGTGCGTGAGTTTGTTGGCGCCGAGTGGCGTGGACGAGAAGAGGGGAGAGGTTTTGTGGCAGGTGAAGGTGGTGGACTTTACGTTAGGAGAGGAGGAGAAAGGAGAGGAGGATTTAGCCGTGGTGGACGTGGCGTTGGAGGAAGAAGGAGGAGGAGCGGATGGTCGCGACGTCGCGAGGGCGTTAATTCGGGGCAGTTGGAGAGGGTCGAATGGAAAGGTGGAAGGCGAAGTGAATCCAGAGGAGGTTTTGGGGTGCGCTTTGGATGCGTGGAAGGACGCGATGTTCGCGTCCGCCGTGCACATGGCCAGGGAAAGAAAACACAAAAAATCTCTTAATTCATCCGTCTCGCTGTCGTCGTCGTCTTCGCCGACGACTGTTTTGATTTTTGGTTTGCGCGACGGGTCGTTGCCGACCTTTCTCGCTCGACGATATCCTCCGAACGAGTTAGAGTGCGTGGTTGTAGAAAACGATAATCGCGTGGTGGAGTTTGCGGAGAAGCATTTCAAGTTTTCCTCGAAACAGCCTGGCGTAGAAGTTAAAATGCTTCTTCCAATGAATGAATATTCGTCGGACGCGGAAACTCGAGACTTCAAGTGCGACGTCGTTCTCGTGAGCGACGGAGCGCAGTACCCGGTCGAAAAGTACGTAAACTTGGAAGGCTTGACGATACCGGTTGTGGCCGTCGCGAACGCGAAGACGCTGCCGCACGCAAACATTCTCGAACCGACATGGTTAGGACCAAACATTGTGCGGTGCGTCGATCCCTCGATTGAAGTGAACGTAGAGGAGGATGTAGAAGTAGAAGTAGAAGTAGCAGTAGAAGAAGACGCATCTCGTGCGGCCAAAAGACGTAAACAGAGCGGTTTAGAGGAAGAAGAGAATACCAAAAAGGTCGACGCCTTTTTCAAGCGATATAGCGTTAAAAGCACGGACTTGTTACTTTTCAATTGCGGATCCGAACTGCTTATGCGCGCTTCGAAAGAGACGAAATTAGAGAATTTACCCTTCGTTATAGATAGCATTGACCGGGTTCCAGGCGCTTGGAACGTAGGTGGTAATACTAGCGCCGAGGTGGAAAAGATGGAGAGCTTCACCGTTGCATTCGCGGAGAACGAAGACGATGGTTTCGAAGATAAAAATGCGCATCAAAACAACGCATCGCACGCGAGAAAGAATCTGGACACTTCCAATGCGGCGTTTAGTCTCTTTGGAGATGATGATGACAACGACAATACAACGGAGAAGCAAGAAGTGGCGGTGGACGAAGATGTAGCCGCCCGATGGGAACGCCTTTCGGAGTCACCGGCGCAGTGCGCGTCGTATTTCACTCGCGAACGCATCGCCGCGGTACAAGATAGAATCAAATCTACCCACGATTGGAGTCTCTTTCAAAAAGACGTGCGCTTGTTGGGATACGCTTCGCCGAAGAATTCGGCAAATGTCACGGCGTCCAAAGAAGAGGAGAAAGAGTTGTTGATAAAATTTAGCCGCGTGGTGGAAACTTTGAAACGGAAAGGATACCCGGCGACGCTGGCGTTCGTTACCGATGTCGCCTGGGAGATTGTCTTGAAACTATGGACGATTGCGGAAGAAGTGTACGATTACGAAGAAGTTGTTTTGGAACCGTCATTTGCGGCGTACGCGTTGGAAAAACCAGCGTCGATCCTGGAAAAAAAGAAGAGCGAAAACGGAAATAAGAAATACGTCGGGCAGAATTTTGGACAGCCGCACCGCGACTACGCGCGCGATGACGACGCGCTTTCGCTTTGGCTTCCACTCAACGATGTAGACGTGGATAACGGATGTATCTACGTACTTCCAAAAGAGCACGATCACGAGCGAAACGCTTCCAAGAACGGCAGCCATAAATCGAAACCGGACTTCCCGATTGAAAAAGCCGTCGCTTTAGCACCGGTAGAAGGTGGCCGGGTTCTGGGATGGTCCGGCGACGTCGTGCACTGGGGAACGTCTTGCCAAGCGTCCAGCGCTTTACCGCCGAGGCAATCCATTGGCGTCGCGTTTCGGAAGAAAAAAGCGAACGACGCGACCGGAACCGTAGGCAAAACGCCTTCGATGACCAAATCGGAAGCGTTTTCCTTGGACGTTGCGGGACGACTGAAGGCAATTACCGTCGCGCTCGGCGCGTTTGAGCACTGGTATGGAAGCACAGATTCTATCAAGGCTAAAATAAGCTAAATTTGCTAGTACTACGGTGTGCATTAATGAGCTAGTAACTATATTGAGTATCCTAAACGTGATCAAAATCAGGCGCTTTTTCGGCGAAATAACTCGATCCTTCCTCTTGAAGCGTCTGTAAAACTTCAAACACAAACGCCGTCAGCGCCGCGCTTCTCGCCGCTTTCTTCGTTTCTGCTCTCATCGTAACTTCCACATCTTTCTCTCCCTTCTGTTCTCCTTCTTTCGGTGGTGCCCCGTTCTCCATCTTATCTCTCACTAACTCCACCAAGCGCTTGAACCGCTTCGGATCGTCCGCGGCGAACTCTTTCTTCGCGCTCACCTCCGGCGCGAACGTCCCGTGCGCCTCTCTTTGCCTCCTCGCTCGTTCGCCGTCCGCGCTGCTATATTCAGCTCTCGAGTAAAACTTCTCCGTCGCTCGCTCCCAAATCGCCGCTCGCGCTTCTTCCCCGAGAGACTCCGAAAACATATCCGCGTACACATCCAACATTTTCTGGTTGGAAAAAACGTTGAATTCGTTCTCGATTGCATCGTACGCTTGGACGTAGTTCGCTCTCAACATCTCTCTCGCTTTTTCCAGCTCCTTCATCTGTTCTTCCGGGGGAAAAGAAGATGTCGTTACTCTTTGTTGTTGTCGTTCTTCTCGTTGCCTCTTCACCCCAACCATCGAGAGGCCGAGTAAAATGCCGGCGAAAAGAAACAGACATTTAAGAATGTTTCCAATCGCGACGAGGTCTTTTCGTTTCCTCGCTTTCGACCCCGAGGTTGAGCTTTTGTTCGACGACGAGGACTTCGATGAAACCTTCTTCGTCGTCGTCGTCGTCGTTTTCGCGTCGTCGTCGACGCCTTTTTTTCGCCTCCGCATCACGCTCTGAAATTTGTGCAGAAAAAGCTCTTCTTTCGTGAGTTGAGTGTTTCGTGAAGATGTGAAGAAAAAATTTCCTTCGCGAGCGAAAGTCATCATCGCAGCACATCAATCCCGGCTCTACTTCATCGTCTCATCCCGCAGTTCATATTCCAATCTCTGAAAAAGTAGACGATAGTCTTTTCCAATGTTAATGGTGCTCCTTCCCTTCGCGATGGTTCGGGTCGTTGTGCAAAGCGTGCTTCGCCGAGGAAACGAACACGTAGACGTGGACGAACGCAAAGACGAGGACGAAGAGACCGCGGATAGAAGGCGAATCTCGGAGGAGGCGGAGAGCGAGGGAGATTGACGCGTCGAGTTTCTGACGACGGGTGGTATTGCCTTTCTTGAGCGCTTTTCTATCGTCGTCGTCGTTGTCGTCGATGAGAGTTCCTTCGTTTCGGCGCGGGGCTGCCGCCGCGGCGGTGCGTCGTCGTTGCGTTCCTTTTTCACCTCTCTCTCCTCCTCCTGTTGGATGGACGTTGAATTCGTCTAAAACGCTCGCGCGATGCGAGGCGGCGTTGCTGTTGTTCTCATTTTTACACCTCGCCAACTCTCTCTCCGCGTCGGATTTTTGCGACTCCAGCCCTGCTAACTTCATCCTTCGAAATTGTAACTGTTCGTCCAACGAACGTAGTCGACGTTGCATTTCCGCTCGATAATCGACCGAGTTTTCGCGATACCGCGCCTTGTTTTGGTTTTGTTCGTATATTTGTTCGTCTAAAAGTTTCAACTCGCGTTTCGCCTCCTCGACGAGACGGTTGAGTTGGCGCCTGCGCTCTCTCTCCTCCGCGTTTTCTTCTTCTTCGGTAGCCTCGGCGGCGACTGTCCTCGTCGACGCAGACACGGACGTCAGGCGACTTCTCTCAATTCTCAACCGTTCCTCTGCTTCCGCTATTCTCCTTTCAATCTCCTCCACTTCCTTCTCCGCCATTTTTTTCTCCCTCTCCGCCTTTTCGCTCTCCTTCCTTCTCTCCTCTTTGGCCAATCGACACTCCCTCGTCGTCTTCTCGCACTCGCCTTGGTCGTTCTTCATGGCCATCACCCGCTCCTCCTCGAACCTCTCCAACTCCATTCGCGCATTTCTCTCTCGTTCCAACAACCGCTCTAATCGCATCGATTCCTGCATCTCGTGTTGCCTCGCTTCCATGCGTTTCTTCGCCTCCTCTTCCTCTCGAAACTTCCTCTCGTTCGCTCGGGATTGAAGCGTTTCCACCTCCGCCTCGAGCGCGCGCAGCGCCGGCAAAAGAAGCTCCGTTTGACGACGCAAACTTTCCCGTCGATGTATTGCGTCTCCGTCCTCTCCGTCTTCGAGAGGAGAAAGATGAGGTAAACGAGGCGCGTCGTCGTCCTCATCGATGGCATTATTAAGCGCTCTCAAAATCTCCTCTGCACTCTCCAACCGTTTCGCATCATCCTCGAGATTTTCTCTCCTCTTCCTCTCGTCCTCGTCGTCGTTTCTCCCGCCGCCGCTGATAAAACCTCTCGCGGTTATTTCCTGCATGACTTTGTTCGTCACGAGTGGTAAGTTTTTCGCGATGGTTTCTTTCAAATCTCCGTCCGTTTCTTTCGATATCGTTTGCGCCGTTTGGTCCAGGTGTTCTAAATTCGAAACGAATGTATTCACGAAATTCATCTTTCTTTCTCTCTTTGCTCTGCAGGTGAACCGTTCAGAGCTTTTGAGACCACGAGTAGACACACACACACACACAGAGAGAGAAAGAGTCGAAGCAGATCGACGACTTCGGCTTCTTCTCGATTCGCGTTTATTCGTATGCGTGTAAAGTAAGCGTCAAGAATGTCGAGTGATTTGAATTTTTTACTCGCGACAGAAAAAACTCCATTTTATCCACAAACAACCACCGAAGAAAGGAGACATGTTCGCGCGAAACGCGTGCGATTTCTCTCGCTCTCTCTGACAACATGACGACGATTTTTGCATCGTCGTCGTCGTCGTCGTCGGTTTGTTTGTCGAGAAGTTCTTCTTCTGCGACGTCAAAGCTTTGTTTGAGGAGAAGTAAAAAATGGATTCCCCTCGGCGGCGAGGGAGGAAGGAGACGAACGAAAACGCTCAGAGTTTGGCGAGAGATTAACGAGCACGTGACCGCGGTGGTGGACGCCTCGTTCAGAGAAGAAGAAGACGAGGAGGAAGACGAAGAGGAAACCGAGGGGTTAGGAGGCGTCGTTTCAGACGCGGCGGCGTTGGAGATGTATTTGAGATTGGAATCTGGGAAGCAACGAGAGTGCGTGGAAACGTTCGTGAGCGAAGAGGCGAGGGAAAAAACGTTGAGCGCGACGAGCGTCGTCGATGTGGAAGAACGTCGCGGAGACGAGAAAAATGGAAACGAAACAATAACGAAGAGTATGAAACTCCGGGAAGCGGAAAGAGCGGCGGATATCTTGCGGACGCACGGTTTGGTGTTTTTGAAATCCGTCGTCCCGGAGGAGACGTGCGACGAGATTTTAGCAGACTTGAACGCGATATGCGACGAGTGTAAAGAGACGTACGGCGACGCGTTGCGAAGGACGGACGTGTTGCTCGGAGTGGGCGACGACAACGGCGATGACAGTGGCGATGGTAAAATCAATGGGGTTAAAAAAGCGTTAGAATTCGCGTGCAAAGAAGAAGGAGGGAACATACGGAACATCCTCTCCTTCGTCGAGGACGCCACGGAGGACGCGGTGTTAGTTGAGCTCTCCGTCCTCGCCACGGAGAAAGGCGCCGACCGACAGGTATTGCACCCAGACGTCGCCTACGACGCCCCGCACGAAACCCTGTATTCCGTTTTCATCGCGTTGCAAGACGTCACGCAAGACATGGGTCCGACTCTGTTCGTTTTAAACTCTCACGACAAACAGACCCACGACCAACTCCCGAAAACCAAATGGACCGAGAAAGAGTTCGACGTCTTGCGAACGAAACGAGCAGTCGAAGCGCTTTTGAAAAAAGGCGACGCGGTCCTATACAACGCGCGTGCGTTCCACCAAGGCGGTGAAAACACGAGCGGTCGCCGCGCGTTGTTGACGCTCACGTTTCTAAAACCTCCCGTCCCGCCGGAGCCGACCAGGCGAAACAAAGAGTGTTTGTGGAGCATCCGCGAGGACGTGTTTCGGAGACAAATCACCGCGAAAGACTTAGCAACCGGAGGAGAGTAGACGTCAAAGTCTAGTTAGTACGTAGGTAGTAAATGTGTAACGTAATAAGATGATGATAAATTGAAGATCATATTTAGTCCAAAATCTCAAGTGTCTCACTCGACAGGACGAGACCGTTATCCACAAAAGAAAAACGCTCGCTTCCCCTTCTTCTTCTCGGATACATAAAATGACGACGCGCTTGGCACTCCGACGCTTTTCGGCGATTCCTTTACGTCGCCTCGGAGACAAACGATGGTATTCAAGCGCCGCCGAC
>Ga0255758_10001426_pt1 | contig 24190 bp, 21 predicted proteins | sample 011ome_24_FD_179958 | JGI IMG/M metagenome (GOLD analysis project Ga0255758, IMG submission 179958) | Coastal salt marsh microbial communities from the Groves Creek Marsh, Skidaway Island, Georgia - 011513CT metaG (version 2) | ecosystem: Environmental > Aquatic > Marine > Intertidal zone >...
GAAAAACGTCATTCCGCTTGGAGTTCCAGTTGGCGTTAAGCCAGAAACAGTGATGATGTCTAGATTTAGCTGATCTGTTACGGACTCAAAATAACCGGATATTGCCGTATCTTGACCCTCTAAATAGCCAGAGACAGAGGGCGCATCTGTAATTATATAAAAAGTTGCTGAATCTGGAGTTATTGCATCGTACTCAGCTTGTGTTATTTGTTCTATATGATAGATGTCATCACTGGTGATTACGCGCTTCCCACTTGCGGTTATGTTGCCAGTAACAGAGACATTAGACCCGTCATAAACAAGAGTGTCATTGCCTGTTAAAATACCATCGTCGCCAAAGAAAGATATACCACTGACAACGCCAGTTGGGTCTGATGCACCACTAATAGAAACAATATTTGTAGCACTGTCATAAGAAACAAAAGTTCCGCCTACGCCACTAAATGAAACTGTCTCGCCAGCATATATATTCTCTGAATTATTACCATCGCTAACCGTCCAGTGATCGTATAGTAATCCAGAAACAGTATCAAGATTTATATCTGTAGAATTTGCGCGAGACTCGAAATACCCAGAGTTAGCTGTAATATTTGAAGTATTGTCATTTATATTAGACTGGAGATTGCCACTAGAGGTAGTTATTAAATTAGTTAGGGTGTTTGCTATATTTTCATCGTCATTAAGGGCGGCAGCAATCTCATTGAGAGTATCGAGTGTTTCTGGTGCGCCACTTACAATTAGGGCATAAACATCTCCACTAATAGATGAAATATCTACACCAAAACTTCCGCCAGCATTATTTGTATATGTAAGAATACCATTGCTGTATCCTAAACTAACACCGCTAGTGTCAAACGTTGACAAGCTAGAAAGATCGGCAGTAAAACTTCCTCCATAGCTATTATTATATGTTAGTATATTACTTGTGAAATCAAAACTTTCACCGCTAGGGGTTAACAATCCAGATACGGTATTTAGATTGTTGTCAGTGTTGTTCGCTCTAGACTCAAAGTAGCCTGAGTTTGCTAGTATCTCAGAATCCGCAAAGTCAACTCTAGACTCAAAGTAACCAGAAGTGGTGGTTAGAGACGAATTTGAATCACTGATTTTAGACTCAAAGTAACCTGAGTTTGCTAGTATCTCAGAATCCGCAGAATCAACTCTAGACTCAAAGTAACCTGAGTTTGCTAGTATCTCAGAATCCGCAGAATCAACTCTAGACTCAAAGTACCCAGAAGTTGAAGATAAATCAGAGGAAACTTGAGATATTTCAAACTGTAGATTACCACTCGTTTGATCTATATAACCTCTCGCCCAGCCACTAACAGCCGTCGCGCTATGATCTAAGCTATCTATATATGTTTGAAAATAACCACTATTAGTGATAATGTTTTGGGTGTTTTGGTCTATTAGAGCGCCACTGGCAAATGGCAGAGCGGCTGTGGTTTGAACTGTTGTATCAGCAAATCTAATAGCATGGAATCTACCGCTGGGTGAAATAATATTGCCAATCGTTTCAAAATCACCGTACTGATTTATGCTAGCAAGCTCATCTGTGGAAACGCTCCAAGTTTGTAGATCAGCTGCATGACCAATACTGGCTTCCACATCTAAAACATTGCTAGATATAGTAGTGTTTTTTATTGTGGTGATTTGAGAAGTGTTGATATCTAGTGTGTCAACACGTATAGAGCCACCATCTTTTGTTAGGTCTAATATTGTTTGGTATCTATGGTCTACTTTCAATCCTTCATCTAGGCCATCACCTATACTTAGTATTGAATAGCCATTTCCTTTAAGTTCAACAAAGCCATCACAGGCGGATATATAGCCATAGAATGGCTCGATTATATCTGAGTTAGAGTTTTTGAATCCTATCTTCCAAAATGGATCAAGGCTTTCGTCTACATAAAAAGAAGCAACTCTACTAGTAATATCAGTTGAATATGCTTGCCAGTAATCACCGGTATCACTTCTTTTAAACGTAAAAGGTGTTGGGAAAACAACTGAGTCGCCTTCATCTTTGTATACAAGTTTATCTGCTGGTACTACGGAGAATACAACGCTAGTGCCTTGTAAATTAATCAAACCGTCAGAATTAGAACTTTCAAATACAGAATCTCTACTAAGACTGTTGTCGCTAGCTCTGTACGTTCCAAGGCCTATTTCAAATCTATCAAAATTTTGAATACAGTAATAGGTTAAATTTCCATCACCAATGGAGTCAGCAAAAGTTTGAAAACCACCAAAAGTAGCGCCGCTAAGAGTTAAACTCCCAGTACCGCTAGTAATAGTAGTTTCCTTTACTCTATCTGCTAGGATTAATGCCATACTAATATTCCGTCGTTTTCATGAATTATTTAGACTGTGATGTATTATATTATACACATTGATGAGGTTTATTTAAATTAGTATTGTTATGGACCGACTGGGTTAATCGGGTTCGGGTCGGGAGGCAGCGTGGTAGTTGGTTCACCTCCACCATCACAGCACGCACAAGATGCTGAACTTGCGAGTCCAGAAAAAGTCCAAGCAGGAGGAGCGCCACAGCTACCCGTTGCGTTGGGGTTGTCTGCTCCACCCGGACCGCTGAAACTACCCATACAAGTACTCGCACTTCCCGTCCATCTAGATAGCGAGTTAGCAGGCTCGTTAGAGTCGCAAGTTATGGTAGATGACCAAGAGTCGCCACATCCGAAGTTCCCATTGTCGCTATATGAATAAGTTCCATTACACCCTCCGTCGTAAGGGCTAATAGTATCCGAAGCCGAATCGCTAGCACTGAAATCGCAGTCATCTCCAGTGCCAAAGATCGAAACGGACCAGCTTAGAGTCTGTGGGCATGGACATTCACAAGACGGTGACGCCGTGGTGGTGGGCGATTCTGTTGTAGGAGACCCGGTTGTACTAGTCGTTGTAGGCGATTCTGTTGTAGGAGACCCGGTTGTACTAGTCGTTGTAGGGGGTTCCGTTGTAGGCGATTCTGTTGTAGGCGGTTCCGTCGTAGGCGATTCTGTTGTAGGAGACCCGGTTGTACTGGTCGTTGTGGGCGGTTCCGTTGTAGGCGATTCTGTTGTAGGCGGTTGCGTTGTAGGAATCTCGGTAGTACTGGTCGTTGTTGGAGGTTGAGTTGTGGGAATCTCGGTTGTGCTAGTCGTCGTAGGAAGCCCAGTTGTAGGAATCTCAGTGGTAGTTGTTGGAGGTTGAGTCGTTGGAGGTTGAGTCGTTGGAGGTTGAGTCGTTGGAGGTTGAGACGTAGTGGTAGTGGGTCGGCTAGTGGTACTAGTCGTTGTCGGAGGAGCAGTAGCGCATAAACAATCACACTCAGGCGGTCTTCCCATTTTACTTCCCGTATATTTTTTCTGCCTCTTCTACGTATTCAGAAAATAAATCTTTATCAAAATTAGATTTTTGAACAAACTCCTGCTGTATTGGAGAAAGATCTAAACCAAGTTCTGTGAATTCTAATACGTAGTTTCTAACCTTGTTTCTAATTGTCAGCTCGTACTTTACTCCATCAGGTCTTTGAAACCTGTGTAGCCACTTTAAAAATGGTAGGCATATAGCTTTTCTTCCATTTTTCCTATACTTTTCGTGAATATAGCACTCCTCTCCACCAAAGCCTCTACAGTGATCGTTAAATCTAAGCCAATGCTCCTTGGCTGTAAAAAACAAGCCAAGCCCCTGAGAGAATATTTCAAATGATTTAACATCTTCAAACCCAAGAGGGTTCATTCCAGCTCTTTTTAAAGCTGCTTCGTGGCCGTAATACGGTATGTTCTCAGAGTAAATTGTAGAGCAGTAGTCGCACTCCTTTTTTTCTTTTTGGTCTACAAGACCTACAAACTTGCATTTGTCGTCCTTGTTTAATATTGAGAGATTGTTGTGGTCACATCTGCACGACCAAGCATTTCCCCATCGACCCCACATTTGGCCGCCCCATTCATCGTTAAAATGAGTTGCTATATTTTCCATGTTGTCATACACTAGAGGCCCTTGATAAAGATTTTTTGGTTTTGGGAATCTCTCTGTAAATTTAATAAGTTTATCTAGCGTTTCAACAACTGGACAAAGGAATACATGGCAATCCATAACAAGTACAAATTCAGTGTTGGCCTCGTCAATTATCTTGTTTCTAGCAACGGAAGTGCCGTGAATCTCAGGTAGGTTGACAATTTTGAATTTATCACCTAAACCAGTTGAACATTTAAAGTTAGTAACAGATTTTGCGTGTTCGCTTTCGGGGTCATTTTCAACAACTAAGAATTCTATTCTATCTAATAAATCTTTCCTGTTATTAAATGTCAACTCTTTTATTATATCCTGAATACTGAAGTATACACCATTGAAATCATTGTGATGGGCCATACCTATAGTTATCTTGCTCATTTTTTTCCTTTAATTTCCTTGTCCTAAGTAATTAGTTTAACATCTCCTAGTTATTGTTTTGCTTATCACATCTCCGGGTTCGCCGGGAATACAGCCACAACAACTTTGAACCGTAAATATTGTGTCTCCTTCATCTGGTGTCGCTCCAACTTCTTCTTTGTAAATGCTATCTAGGTCGTCTTGTCCTAATACCGTAGTACATTCACAGTTCGCGCTAGTTGTTTCCGAGCGAGGGTTAGAATAGAAATATGAAGCTGTTCCAGCAATCCAAACGGAATTATCGTATGTAAACGTTTGTTCTTTTACAACATCTAGTCCAGAGCATAGAGGTTCGGTTAGCTCAATTGGACAGCTAGTTGAAGTTAGTCCAAGTTGAATACCACTTATAATTCCAGCCTCGTGAACCATTGTAAACACTGTATCACTATAGTTCTGGCCGATTAATCTTGGTCCTCCGGGATAAGACTCGCCACTAGCAAATAATATTGGATTTACAAAGTTTCCGCGTGTGTTTACGTCGTCGTAAGTTACAAGATAATCAATGCTATCACCTTTGCTTGTAGCCAAACCGCCATCATGTGTGCCGTAAAATTTATAAGATTCTGGAACACATATTTTATTTGACCCACCCTCGTTGTATTTTTGTATTCTATTACCGAAATAATCATCTGGGTGTTGACTGCTCGACTCTTGCGTTATCTTGATTCCAGATTGAGTTCCAAATCTAGACTGAACATTCAATATTTCTAATATTTGATTTAGATTTGTGGTGTCAGAGCAGTATCCATTTTGATAAGGCTCCATGTGATTACCCCTAATCCAAACAACACCATTTCTCTCTTGGAAGTCCATAACAGCCTGTAGAAATCTAGTATTGTTAAACATGTTGCGAAGCTCGGTCATTGACCCACAACTGTTATGATAACCAAGTACTAAAACTCCAGAAGCAAAATCTAGTTCTCCGTTTTCAGCATTTTCGGGCCAAGTTGGAACTAGACACTCTTCAACAAAGCAAACGAAATCGCCAGAAGTAATTGATCCAAAGTTAGAGTTACCGACTATAGTTTGATCGTCCGTTTCTATACCCATGAAGCTATTACCCCACGCGCAAGGCATTATTTCTGGCCCTATAATACCGGGGATACAGCCGCAGCCACCGCCCGGATTTGCCGGTTGCTCAACAAAGCAGAAATCTTCATTAATACAGTCATCGTCGCTTAGTACTTGGAATCCACAGGAAGAACCATCTTCTCGGCAGTAAAATCCAGCGTACCTAGTTCTATTTGTAGCTCTAGTTATAATATTATAAAAGTCTAGGTCTGGGGAAGAAGAGTCCCCATTAACACTAGATATCAAAACATTTTTAATACCTGAATTTAATACGTTAGTTACGACGCGATTTAAATTATCTGCGTAGCCGACATAGGGACTTAAACTACAACTTTCTATTATTGGATCTACGGTGTTGCAGCTAATCCAAATTGGCCTATATTCATTTTCGTATTGCAAGACCTGACCGTAAGAGCCAGCGTTGATTGTCAGATCTCTATCTCTATTGACGACGTAATAAAATTCACCATCGTCACATGCGCTTCCATTAAATATTTTTTGTAAAAATAACCCCGACGTAGGTGCGCAAAAATCATCTGGAGGAGATATGGTCTCTCTGAAAAAGCCCTCTACATATATTGGTTTATCTCTAAGTTTTATAGAACGACCTATGCTTACGTCTCTACCAAAAGTCGCATCACCCGTCACGGTAAGTGTTTCGTCAATTTCCACGCTTTCTTTTAGAAACGCTCTACCTGAAACCTCGATGGTTTTGGCGGCAGTAACATCGCAGTGGAAGAACGATTGACCAGAAACAGCCAGTGTACCACTTATATCTACATCGCTATGGAAAGCAGCGTCCCCAGAAGCCTCTAGCGCTCCGCTAATCTGTACATCGCTATGGAAAGCGGCGTTCCCAGAAGCCTCTAGTGTGCCACTAACAGCTACGTTTCTGTGGAAAGACGCATCGCCCGAAACTTCTAGTGTACCACTAACGTCTACATCGCTATGGAATGTAGCGTCACCAGAAACCTCTAAGGTTCCACTGACATCCATGTTTTTATGGAAAGTTGCGTCACCAGAAACTTCTAAAGTACCACTGATATATACATCCTTATAAAAGAATGAATCGCCAGATACTTCTAGGGTGTTCTTGATATCTACATTATCATGGAAAAATGCGTCACCAGAAACTTCTAGCGTGTCTTTTATATCAACATTACTATGAAAAGCTGCATCGCCAGTGACTTCTAGGAAATCATCAACTAACGCTCTGCCGTGGAAAAACGCATCCCCTGTAACTTCAACATCTCTATTTACGTATAAATTGTTATGTAAGTATGTATTTCCAGTAACAGCTAGCTCATCGTCAATATCTACGCCGCTATGGAAATAAGCATCGCCTGTAACGGCTAGTTCATCATCAATAAATACGTTTGAGCGGAAGAACGCCTCTCCCGTAACTTCTAATGTCTGGTTAATATCAACGTTTGAATGGAAAAAAGCATCGCCCGTGACTTCTAGAACCTGTTCGACATAAGCATTTGCGTGAAAATATGCATTACCAGTAGAGTGTAGCGTTTGACCAACATGTAGATTTCCTGTAACAAATGCATCGTCAGCAACAAATAAGTTATCTCGTATATAAGCATTGTTTTCGACCGTTAAATGTCTACCAACGTAAGCATGACTATACAAAAATGACTGGTCGTAAACCTTTAATTGATACTCAACATCAACACCGCTATGGAAAAGTCCTACACCGGTGACTTCCAGAGTTTCATCTATGTCAACATTTGAGCGGAAGAACGCATCGCCAGTAACCTCTAGAGTCTGCTCTATATCGACGTTGCTATAAAAGAACGCATCACCAGTAACCTCTAGAGTCTGCTCTATATCGACGTTACTATAAAAGAACGCATCTCCAGACACTTCTAGCGTTTCGCCAACATCAAGGTTGCTATGTAAAACTGCGTCACCAGAAACTTCTAGCGTTTCGCCAACATCAAGGTTGCTATGTAAAACGGCATCGCCAGAAACTTCCAGTGTTTCCCCAATATCTACGCTACTGTGGAAGAAAGCATCGCCAGAAACCTCTAGTGTTTCTTTTATGTCAACATTATTGTGGAAAAAAGAGTCACCAGAAACCTGTAGCGTATGACCTATATCCACCCCGCTGTGAAAAACAGCATATCCTGAAACTTCTACCGTACCACTAATGGAAACATTTTTATGGAAAGCCGCATCGCCGGAAACCTCTAAGGACTCTCCAATATCTAAATTAGAGTGAAGAATAGAATCTCCAGAAACCTCTAATTTTTGACCTACAGAAAGATTGCTATAAACAACCGTATCGCCAGAAACCTCTAGGGTTTCATCAATATCCACGCCGCTATGAAAGAAAGCGTTGTCAAAAACTTCAAGAACGTGATCTATATCTACATTGCTGTGAAAAACGGAATCGCCAGATACGGCTAGTGTTTCACCAACTTGTATTGATTTAAAAAAACCGTCCCATCTTAAATCGTAACTTCCAAAATCTAGACCATGTACATGTGGAAATATATTGACTGTGGATTGTATTTTTGCTGAGTCTGGGAATAATAGCACATCGTTTACAGAACTCCAAGCTCTGTTTGTATTGCCTAAGCTACTACCCCTGTGTTCTGTTGGAGAAACGTCCCCGGAAACCTGAAGGGTTCCATAGTTATGTATTTCATTTGTTCCTACGGCAAGTTTTAGCTCTTCTAAGTCTCCACGTAAAAGAGGTGATCCAGACCCTTCTAAACATTCGCTATCACATGCGTCAGGGTGCGCACCTAGAAAAAACTGATAACTATCGTTTTCACCTATATAGTAACCAGCACCAAGCCCGATACCAATATTGTAGCTTCCACGTCTGTTATGGTAAAGAGAATTAACGCCAATGGCAACATTTCCGTCACCTTCAACGCCGCCCATCAAAGACCCAAAGCCAACACCAACGTTACAGTCGCCGTCTAAGTTACAAGATATAGAGTACGAACCTACAGCTGTATTCTTCTGTCCATAAATATTTCCGTTTAAAGCAGAATACCCAAAGGCGCTATTATCTGCGCCACTTTCATAGACAAGATATGTTTTATCTAAAGCTAATTCGCCAGCGCTTGTTTGTCTAAGGTCTACACTTTTTAAGTTCCTAGTTACAATTATACTGCTTTCTAGGAATTTATAGTGAGAGTCAACAAGGTCTGTGAAAGCATCCCTTATGTCTTTTGGCGATATTTGTTGCGAAGAGTTGTCTGGAAAGTAATAGTTTATACGTTGTAGAAATTCGTTCTGTGAATACTCAGCCATTTTAAACCCTAGTCAAACTTAATTTGTAAATTCGTAACGTCAAACTTAACTGTGTCGCCTTTATAAATTATCCTTGGGTTGCTTAACTGAGAATACATAAGAAGATTGCCGGAACCAAAGTCTTCATGGTCTGTTATCGCTATACCGGAGACAGGCCCCCAGTCTACTAAAGCTGTATTGAAAACAATTGATCCTGAGTTTTTAATTAAACCGCTACCGGCGTCATGGTCTTCGATAGAATAAACCCAAGAATCGTCACCGTTTATTGCGGGATCACCTAATTCAACTCTAGAATAGCCAGTTAAAACGTTATCTATCCCACTTGGTATCTCTGGGATTGTTTCGCCAGTATCGCTTTCGGATGGAACGTCGCTACATAAAGCAATAACAATATTTCTAGGCTTTGGGAAAGAGTATCCCTTGAATATGTGATGTAGTAAACCAGACTCTAAATAGTCCGACAAAGCAGTAGTCATTATAAGCTCCTATTTCCTGATACATAGACCATTTGCTCTATTATACACTAAAAAAGGGTTCCCCCCAAAAAAAGAGAGGAACCCATAAGTTTTTCATATCGGTTGTTTAAAACCTAGAATGAACCCAAAAGGATTCTTCTGTTGTCTAGAACGCCAAAACCAAGTTCAGCAAATCCATAGTAGCCAGCGCGCTGTTGTCTGTGAAGAGTTGGATCTTCAAAGACTTGAACAGCTTGCTTCATTGGCATAACAAAGCTGTCGTTAGCACCTTGGTCAAGACCAACTACCAACTCAGCATCGCCACTAGCCAATCCGCCACTAAGTGAACTTGTGAAGAAGTCTTGGTATTCTTGACCTTCTCCGAGTTCATCTAGATCGTGAAGAGCTACACCAAAGATATTGGTGATTGGAGCGCCACCTTCACCTGCGTTGTAGATCTGAGTTCTAACAACGTCAGAAACTTGATCGAATCCCCAGTTACGCACGTCTTCGAGTGCCTCTGGAGAAACGTAAATATCAGTCAAGCGACCGCGATTAGCGGAACCTGTGTTACCGCCAGCGTTACGACGCATAACAGTTTGCATCAAGCTAACAAGTCTCTTGGAGAACATGCCAGCAGTTGCATCGCCGTCGTAAACCAAAATGTTGCGATCAACACCGGCAGCAAGAAGGGTGTGCCATCCGTCGTCATTCATTTTCTTGACGAAGCCAGCTTCCAAAACTTGCATAGCGCGACCGACGATATCCCAGCGAGCCTCACGAGCAAAACGAAGCAAGTAATCAATGCTGCTTGTGATGCTGTAGGTTGGAATCATAACGTAATCACCTTCGACTGATCTCTCAGGCACGCGACCGTGACCGGGATTAGTGAAAGCAACATGCTCACCTTCAAGTCCGGGACTAATAAGGTCCAACGGATATTCGGTGCTTCCGCCCGGCTCTACTTGAATCGTTTCAAAGATATTGCCGAGAATATTACCAACCAAAACGCCTTTGCGAAGTGGAAGTTCTAGAGCCTTTGCGAACTCTCTTTGAGCAGCAAACGCTACATTTTGGTCATTGTCACCTGAACGGCGAAGCAATGTGATAAACTCTTCACTTGGTCTTTCTTTATATGACATTGTATTTATCTCCTTTGTATTTTATTAACCGAGGCTTGGAAGGTTGACGTAAACTTTTACATAGTCATCAGCGTCTTTAGCGCTCATGAAACGACCAACAGCTTGACCTGAAGTCGCAACGTTGGTTAGGTTTCCGGCGTTACTTGCGGAAGCGTAAGCAACTTGACCGGGAACAACAGTTACCGAATCAAGATTGTTAGTAACAACCCAACCACGAGTTAGAACAGTAACCTTGCCACCTTTTTGAACTTCATCTTTATATTGATTAAGATGTGTTCTGGTTAGATCTTTGTTTACAACGTCGTTAAGTAGGATTCCAACTGGAACAGTACTGGTTGTAGCGGAGTCATATTTGACTTTGTTTCCACCTTGGTCCATTGCTGCGCCAGCTGCACTTGCAGCGTCTAGTAAAACAACGCCACCACGATTAGCAACCCCTTCATTGTAGAAGAAGCTGATATCTGTTGATTCTTCATATCTATCTGATTTAAGAGCCATAGTTTAATCTCCTGTGAATAATTATTTTTGTGAGAATACGTTATTAGAAAGCCAGTCTGCAATGCCTGCGCGAGTAGACTCAAGTTGATCGTCAGCACTTTCTGTTACAAGGGAAGCTTCTGAAGTTTCAACGTCTTCAAATGCTTCAGGTGTAATTTCAGCTTCTGCTTCTTCATCTTCAGCTTTAGCTTCTTTTTCTTTTTTCTTCTTTTCGATTGCTTCCTTCATTTCAGGAGGCATACCAGCTTCAGCTTCTTTTTCTTTTTTCTTCATGTCGCCGTGTTTATCATCCTTTGGCTTTTTTCCATACATGGCAACGACAAGATCAAAAGCTTCATCAGCAAGTCCGTCGAAAGCAGCTAGAGCAGCGTCTACATCGTCTGACTCAAAGCCAGCTTCAACTAGAGCGGCTTTACGCTTCTCCATTTTTTCTTTCTTCTTCATTTCTTCCATATGCTCTTTAGCAGATGCTAGATCTTCTTGAGATTTAGCAAGAGCGTCTTCTAGTTCAGCAACACGAGCTTGAGTGCTTTTAATGCTTTCCTCAAGTTCAGCAATACTTGAATCTTTTTCTTCAATGGTGCTTTCAAAAGCCTCTAGCTTGGAAGCAAATTCTTTATCTTTTGCTTCTTCGATTTGAGCTTTGATGGCATCATTTTCGGCTTTAGCGGCAGTAAGTTGAGTGCGAACCTCTTCCAACTGCTTCTCTAGCAAATTATCAGACATATTAAAATCTCCTATGTCGAAAACGGGATTGTCATCTAAGTTAAATGCTACACTTTTTAAAATAACACTTCTTGGGTTAGCGGGCTTAGATACCAAACCCTTTCCAGAAAATGATATATTATTTAATGCGCGTCCTAATTTATAACCGTCGTATTCGCCGGTTCCACCATATGATCTAAGGTGCTTTGTCAAAAAGGCGGACTCTTCATCTCTAGCTAGAACTTTTTTAGTTCCATCTTGACCAATCAGAGCATAATCAAATCCAGCGAATAGGCACTCCATTGAAACGTACCACTTACCTTCTTCGATTTCGGAGATTATTTTCTCCATCCTTTCTCTATTCTCTTCACCAGTCCAGCTATTATAAAGGACAGCTTGAGTAATGATGTCAAAATCTTCAGGCATTTCATCATCATTTCCAACAGCCTTTCCGTCTTTTGTTAAGACGTAGCTACCAGTAATATGTCCGATGATATCATTTTCATCGTGCATAAAATTAAACTGTTTATCCTCTGGTGTGTTTCTAGCTGCCCAAGTTGCCTCTGGCATGAACACGTCATCATTCTTATTCCAGCCACAAGAAACCAATACAGACTCTAGATAGTATAGGTCTATTTGGTCTTTGTTTTCAGCGATAGCTTTTGCGATAACCTCTTCGGGCATATCGCTTTTAACTACAGCTTCAGAACAATACGCAACACTAGCGGTACTCTTAACGAGTTCGCCAATGCCGTCTTTTATTTCTTGTTGATATACTTTTATTGTCATAAGTCACCTCTACAGAAAGTATACACTAAAATTTATATTTTTAAAAAAACAGCTATTTTTGGGCTAAGACATAATCAATAAACGCAGCTATAGCAGACCTTTTGTATTCTTCCATAGTCATGTATTCTGTAGTGATTTTATTATCTTTTAGGTGTTTATTAAATACTTGTGGCATTTTTTTATTTCCATACAGCGCTTCTTTAAACGTAGCTTCAGTCAATTCAGACATTGGTTTAATATTTAAGAGTATGTCTAATTTTATCTTTTCTAGGTCAGCTACTTCAGCCTTGGTCAAAGATCTCATGTTCTTTTTATTAGCTATGGACAAGAAAGCCTTATTTAGATTTTCAGAAATATTATCATAAGATTTATTAGCCCAAAGTATAAGTTCTGCTACGCCGGGTTTAGATTTTGGAGTTTCTTTTCTTTGCTGCCTTGGTCCTTCATCTAATTTATTTGGTGGTCTACCATTTGGATTAATTGGTTTTTGGCTTTCTTTTCTCTCTGCCACCTTTTCGTTTATCTCTGCTTGTTTGTCCATTTTTTCCATCTCAAACTCCTTGTTGGGATTGTGGAATGGACTTGCTTTTTCCGGCAGTTTATCTGCATTTCTAGCCTTGTCCTCTCTTTTTAGGCGCATCTTTTCGACAGAAGGAACTTCTTTAAATCTCTCAAGAATGGTCTCATGGGATATGATATCTCTGTCAGCAAGCTGTATCAATAGATTCTTTTCAGATGCTTCGTCAGATAAGCTCATTTGATCGTAAACTATGTAAGCTGGCTTTCTAAAGCCCATAGCTCTACGAACAATCTCTATCTCTCTTTCCCAGAATTTAGTTAGTTGATCTCTACCATACTGTAATCTCTCAACGAGTGTTTTTAGAGATATAAAATTATTAGTAAATCCACCACTTTGACCCGCCATGCCAGTGAGGGTTGGAGGAACACCAAGTCCAGCGTAAATGCTATTTAGTACAGAGGTGTATTTCTCTGAGCCTAAGAATTTATAAACTTGACTATTAGACTCGGTATAAGAAAGTTCTGGACCCCAAACCAACTCCATTGTGCCACCACCAACATTACTAGCTAATATATTTCTCAATTTATTGATAGCAGTTTTGTTAGGTAGGATTTTATGATCTAGATTACCTAGTGTCCAAAGGCGGATATTGGAAATCGCTCCATCTAGAGCGGACATGTCAGCTAGCCTCATTTTTTCTAGCATAACGATGTCGTCGAGAATAGCATAGACAAGAGGGTTCGCCCACCTTTGCCAGTCATCTTTCTTGTAGTAAGATATAGACAGTCTTTCTTTGTCTAATTGTATTTTCTTTTCACCACGTTTAATAGCTTCCTTGACATTTGGCGGCAATGTGTCACTTACATGTGCTGGTATAGAGCCTTCTTTGAAGTTGTCTAAAAAAGCGCCAGAGTCTATTTCAAAATTCCTAACACCTAAGAACATATTGATATTTCCATCCTTCATGTCAATATTTAAAGGATTGAAGAAATTGTATCGCCAAGGTATTTGATTTCTTTCTATTTCTGGTAACTCTACAGTTATATCATTAGCCATAGATTTAATGTATTTAGTTATGTCTGGGGTAATATTGGCATAACTCTTGTATACAATGGCTTGGCCGGTTCTGTATAGGTTATTTAGGAATCTTTCTGAGCGCTCTTTACCATCAATCTTCTTAAACCACTGTTTAAAGAACTTCTCTACACTTTCATTCTCGTGGACAATATTTATGCCCTGACAACCAAAGTCACCCATTAAATCAATTATATTGCGAATGATTCCAACTTTATCGTATGCGTCCATACACATCTTGATAATTTTCTTTTGCTTGGTTGGAACCTGCTCTTCTGGCCTGAAAGCGTAGTAATCATTGTAACCAAATGATGGTCTTACCGATCTATTTGGCTCAATGTCTATAAAATCTCTATAAAAATGAGATGCTTTTGACACACCTTCATACGCATCTAGAGACTCAGAAAATTGTTCAAAGGCATCTTTTTTACTCTGCTGGTTGCCTTCATCCCATGTAATCATATGATTGTCGTTCATCGTTTCTCCAAGCAATTGAAATGTAATTGGAATACATTTATATTATACACGTTAATAGACATCTTTCATAGAATTAGTAAACCAACTTGGGCCAGTGTACATATTTTTCTCTTTATCCTTGGATTTAGTGCCTGTAGCAAAGCCTCCATAGAAAGTATATTCTTCCTGCTCTGGCGTTCTATCTATTATTCTAGCCGCCATGTTAGCCATTAATAGAGATGAATACCTGTCTTTTCTCTGCTTGCCTTTCCTTCCTGTACCTACAACGGTCTCTGGTGTGTCCCATTTATCTCGACCGGAAGCGGTTTGGGTCATTTGAATCATTGCTAGTTCATCTTTAAGTTCTTCTATCTCCATAACACATTGTTCTAAGGTGTCGAACAGCCTGCCTTTCATGGCGTCTTCTGTGCTAGATATGCCCAAACTAACAGAGTCGAATCTTGGGAAAAGCAACGCCCTATCTTCAAAGTCTTTCCTCATTCCATGATTTGCCTCTGCTAGCCACTCATGTTTCGCAAACTGACACATCTCAAGTATATGTAAGCCTTGTTCTCCGTCCGTATCCTTTGGTTTGTCATCGTCTATAACCGGCCATATTGGTAACTCACCTTCTTTTATTTTATCTTTATCGTGTAAACCCTCCATTACAGCTATACCACCACCCTGAGCGTCTAACGCTATATGATGACAAGGAAATAATTTCATTAAATCTCTAATTTTTCTAACACAATATCCATAAAAATCTGTCTCTCTGGAGAAACCTCTTTTGACTTTTTCTTTATGTTCAGATCTATTGGTTGTCCAGCAATGCACTATTCTCCTGTGGCCGTTATGTAATTCCAACACAACAATACTAAAATTATCAACCTCAGATGCGGGGTCAATACCAAAGACATATTTTTTCTCTTTATCGCCCATTAGCTTTGCTTCAAATACTATGGGGTTCTTGTTTATGTCTAAAATAGCCTTTGTTTCGTCTGTCTGTTCGTTTGCCACGCATTGTTCAATTAGCGTTCTCTTGAAGAAGCCCTGAGAATCGCGTGTAAAGCACGCACCGAATTCCATTTGATAGATACCAGCGTGGACTGTAGCCTTCGATCTGGCGACCTGTGAGGCGTCCATAAAGCCCTCTGGTAAAAGTTCGTATGGAATACGAATTATAGAATAGTCTTTCCAGTTAAAGTCCTTTGGTGGGTCTTCTCCAAATATATCTCTAAGTCTATTTAGTTTACCTTGACTTTTGATTATAGCTTTCCATTTTTTCCAATAATCGGCAAAATGGTTAAAGTCATAATAGGCAGTACCGCTTAATATGATTTGGTTGTCTTTCTTTTCTATCACATCGTTTGTTTTTTCTTCTATCTCTATTCCAAGCTCTTTGGCTTTTTTTCTAGAAGCAATTTTCTTGACATTCTCAATAGGATCTGAGCTAACGGCAGCAAAACCGGCAACAACTGTCTCGAAAATATCTCGCGGGATAGAAGCAAACTCGTCAGATATAATATCGTTAGCACGCTGCCCTCTAATTTTCTGTCCGTCTCCAAGAGGAAGACAAGTAATACGGGATTTATTAATCCGCATAACACAACGGTCCACATCCCTACGTGGTCCACTATTCGCATCACACATACTCCTTAAAATGGGCGCGTTGTTCCAAATTGTTTCCATGTACTCAAAAAGAACCTTAGATTGACGAAAAGCTGCGCCCACAACAACAACCTTTCTGTCTGGTAATATAAGCGCTCTAATCATTGAGTATAATGATAGTATAAATGACTTACCAAAACCACGACTAGCTATGAGCATTGGGAATTTTCTATTCCACATCTCGCATAAAAATAAGGCTTGTGATGGTAGTATGTTAATATTGAATATATGTTTACATAAAAAAGAGAAATACTCCGGCCTTGTCATTAGCCATATTAGTCTTAGGTGGTAGTCTTCATCATTAAAGCTAACCATTTCAAATGGATTAATTAAATCCTCTTTTTTAACATCATCTAAATTAAGCCAAGCTTCGTCTATGTTTTTTAAATTATTGCTCATTTATAAATCCCATCTACAAATCCGTAGTAAACAGCTTCTTCGGCATCTAAATACCAGTCACCGTCTTTCATTTTCCTTTTGATGTACTGTCTAGTTTTAGACACGTTATATTCTCTTTCTATAAAAAATTCACCAAACTTACAGCATTGCTCCGCATAAATTGTTATCATCTTCTCAGCATTGTTTTTATCTATAACCGAGTAGTTCTGAGAGCTTAGAAAATCGCCGGATAGATCAGTTGAACCAAAGTGGCACATAAATATGGCATTAGGTGTTATAAGCCTCCTTCGAGCCGCCTGAATTATCACAGTACCCATAGAGCATAATTGACCGTAGGCTATAAAGGTTGTTTTACATTTACAGTTTTTTATAGCATCGTATATACCCATTCCAGAATACCAACAACCACCAACCGTCTGCATATGTATTGTTATTGGCTCTTTACTTAAATTTTTTAGTATATTTATGTTCTTCACAAAGTTTTGTAGCATCCTGTGGTCAACACCGGCTCTGTCTCCAGAGTCATCAAATTCATTTAAGTATATCTCTCTATTTTTCACATCTACATTGTAGCTGTGGACTTCAGTAACGATATCTCTAGCTGATGACATTATTTTATTCCCGAAGAGTATTTTTCATTAATCCTTTTTAATATGCTCAAAACCGTCCACTTAGCATCTCTTTTTGATCCACAAAATATTACATGGATATCATGGTTTATTTGTAATTCCATTAAAAATCTTAACATGTATTTATTAGATATCTTGAGCTTTTTTATTTCGCTTTCTGGTATATCTGATCCTTCTGGAAAATCCATCAATTGTTGTAGGGAAAATTCTAAGACTAGAAATTTATGTGGGAATTCTTTCATCCTCTCTATTTCAGCCATAAACCTCCTGCTACCAAAGCCAACGTTATTGGCTAATTCGACAGCACTAGCTTTTCTTTCTATACATATTTTGTCTTCTAATCCTTCAATGCTATAATCACCAGTGTCTAGTTTTCTAGATACCATACCTTTACATATATGGTATTTAGTTCTAGAAGCTTCAAAGGTATATCCCTTTTGCTCTCTAGTATCTTTTATTATAGTAAATGGTCGTATTTTACCCATTGTTTTTTCTCACTATACTTTGAAATAGGGATTGATAATATGTCTCGTGTCCAGTCACTTTCTTGTGGCAGAAATAACACAAAGTTATTCCGTTATCAACGTCAAATCTCAAAGTGGAAGCGCTTGCCCATTTTCTTATGTGGTGGGCATTTAAATATTTCTTTTTAGAGCAACCCGGCATTTGGCATTTTCTTTTATCTCTTGAGAATACTTTGTTTCGCCAATCTCTATAGAGGGGGTCGTCAAAATCTCTCCTGCTCATGAGAGATCACTCATTACCATCATTTTAACGAGGTCTTCAAATGAGTGTTTGGGGGTCCATCCAAGCTTCTCTCTTGCTTTTGTGCAATCACCTCTAAGGTAGTCAACTTCAGCTGGTCTGTAAAATTCGGGGTCTTCAACTACAAAGTCAGCCCAATTTTGTATACCGAGTGAAGAAAAGGCTATGGTTATAAAGTCTTCAACTGTATGTGTTTCTCCGGTACATATAACGTAGTCATCTGGGTTATCTTGTTGTAGCATCATCCACATACCTTCGCAGTAATCGCCAGCAAAACCCCAGTCCCTATATGTTTTAAGATTTCCAAGTCTTAGTTTTGGGAATTGTAAGCCTTGCGATCTATCTTTACGTCCTATGATATAGATTTCATCGGTGTCATTTACTAGCTCTGCTGGTTTAACGCCATTGGTATTACACCACTTGATAAAATCACCCAACCACTTTGTTATTTTTCTGGTTACAAAATCCTCTCCCCTCCTTGGTCCTTCGTGATTAAATAGTATGCCAGCGCTAGCATGAAGCCCATAACCTTCTCTATAAAGCCTAACCATGTGATGAGCTGCGCATTTTGAGATGGCATATGGGCTTTGTGGCATAAATTTAGTTTCTTCATTTTGGTATTTGCTTTCTGAAGTCATGCCAATTTCTATGTCGTAATTTTTCCCAAACATTTCACTTGAGCTAGCTTGATAGAATTTGGTTTTTATCATGCCAAATTCTACCATACATTGTAAGATATTAAGGCAGCCTTTGCCAGTAATATCCCAAGTCAAGGCTGGTTGTTTAAATGATACAGCGACGTGGCTTTGAGCGGCTAAATTATAAATTTCATTTACGTCCCCGTGTGCTTTAAGTATATTAATGATTGAGTGTACATCAGTTATATCGCCCTGAAGCAAACTGAATCGTTCATGATTAAGAATATGTTTAATTCTAAGTGTGTTGTCTGTGCTGCTTCTTCTTGAAACACCTATAACATTATAACCTTTTTCTAGCAATAGGTCCGCTAGATGGCTGCCGTCTTGACCTGTTACTCCGAAAATTATAGCTTTCATATTCTTCCTTTGACCTTAATGTTAATTGTCCGAAATGTTATCTTTGACTATTTATGATATTTTCATGTGGACATAGCTTTGATGGATACCAAGTACTATGTCTCACGTCATTTCCTGTACATATGGTAGAGTTAACTGTTTTTGAGGCACCGTACCACTCTGGCAGGAACCTGATTACATTTTTTCTCTCCATAAATATGTTGATATTTTCTGGATACTCAAAATTTTTTAAAACCCTGTCCAGCCACCAAGGTCCATATACATTCCCTTGTGAAACGCTGTGTCTTGGTATCTCGTCGTACAACCTTTTTGATATAGGGCTATTCTTACCAGAAGCCATTAAACCATTCTGTGTTGTTCCGCAGTAATCTATCGTAAAAAAATCAATGTTTTTAAAATCATAACCCCATGTGTCAATTGGTTTCATGCAATCAAAATCTACATCAAAATAAAATCCGCCAAATAAACTCAATAATTTATATCTAAATACATCACACAGGAAGGCAGGGTGTACATTTAGTGATAAATAATCATCTGAATCTATACGCTTTATCCTTGAGTTGTCCCATAGTATATACTGGTACTCTGGATTTTTTCTTTGCCACGATTTTGTGTGCGGCCTCCAGATCTCAGGAATTTGCGTATTGCCTATCCATATTTGGTGTATCAATTTTGGTATCATTAATCTTTTACCGTGTCTGGGGTGAGGAATGGCTGATCCACCATCTCATCTGTGTATTTATGGAATTTAGATAGTCGCTCCTTCTCTTTTTCCATTGACATCCTCATTTTCTCCATCATCGCCCCATACTCTCTTGTTATCTGAGGGTTTGTAGCCAAGTGGGAGAGCCAGCTAGTGAAATTATGCTTGCTATCTTCAAGTCGCTTTACTCTTTGCTCTCTGGTGGCTTTCATTTCTTTTAACATTGAGTTTTTCTTTGTTTGTAACTCTCTGTAGTCCTTGTTTAAAGACTCCTGAGAAGCCTTGTAAGAAGCTACTTGGCGCTCCATGTTGAATATCAAGTCACCGTCTTGAGCCTCTCTGGTGAGCATCCTCTCGGCCTCTAGCATGGTTTCTAGCCTTGAGATCTCATGAATGTTATTCTTGTTGCCCTCAAGAGACCTGTTCATGAGCATTTCTAGCTTGATAAGGTCAACTATCTGCATTTCCTCGGTAGGAGTAACATCGTCTTTGAATTGAGAAACCACTCTAGACCAGTGGTATTTAAATAATTGTAGTTCTTCATCTGTGAATTGCTTTCTAAGCTCATTCCAGTATGGACGTATTGTTAGTTCATATTCGGCTTGTCTTTGTGGGTTATGATCGCCAAGCCAAGATGGAGACTTAAAATCGCCCTTAGCAATCTTGCGCTGTATAAATTCAAGCACGCTATTAGGGTCTCTGTTAAGCTCCTGAGCTATTTTTTCATAGCCAGCTTCTAGATTGTCCTTTATGTAAGATTCCTCTTCTTTGGAAATCCTACCTTTCTTCAAAGTATCCATGATTTTCCAGTATCTCCTGAATATTCGCTATTAGTTCCTCGCGACGAGACTTTGGTATGTATACGTCGTTCTGCATCTTTAAATAATCCAAGCGCATAGATGCCGGTAATTTCTTGTCGATAACCTTTATGGCATCTGTTCTATCTATATCGTCTAACCAATTTAACTTTATATCAATCCAATTTTGGATATTGTTTGCGTTTTGAAGTTGAGCTGGCTGATAAACCTTTAGTCTATTAGGGTCGTTGGCAGCAGTATAGTGATTATCCCTAACAAAGTTACACAATCTATTGTTTAAGTTAACCGCTAGGAAATTCTCAAGAGGGCGCATTTCATCATACCTCTCTAGAGCCTCTATACATATAATAAAAGCCTCCTGTATCATATCTGCCCTCTCGTACCCGTAAAAGGTATATTTGGGAGCAGATCGCTCGCAAACTCTGTTAATTGTATTTACTACCTCGTCGTATTCCATGTTGGAAGGTATTTTCATTTTTCACCCCACATTAATGCTCGCCACTTCTTTCCGTCATACCCCTCGAAGCATTTATCCTTCTTATTGTACCTAATCATTCCCTGAATAGGTTTCCGGGTATTTTCTAAGATAATAGACCATAGCTCTTGTTGGTCTATTGATTGAATTGTATCATTTAGACGGCCCAGTAGCGTGTTATTCTGTAACTCGACGGGCGAGGGGCAGCCACCAACTTCTGTGGCTATGATTGTGTTTTTGAGTGCAAATAGTTCTCTATAGTCTTCAGGTATATATGTTGATATGAATAATTTTTTATCATCATCAAATTCTATTTTAGAGTTTGTAAGTCCAGTATGGCAGGATAGTGGTAGGGTTCTATCTAGAGTAAATACCCTGCCCTGTTTGGAAATACTACCTATACCCCTTTCTACGAGGTCGGTATTCGTGGGTGAGCGCTTGGCCGTCTTGTATTGGGTTACTTCGTAAAAGAATTGCTCACCCGGCTGAAAATTGTCCAGTATACATCTGCCTTCGATCCTAGAGGCTATGTATTGTAACGGACACGGCACATCGTCTAGATCTGCCATGTGTGAGAGAGTAATCTCGTTGTCCTTTGTGATTCCGCAGCAATAATAATTATTCACTGCTTTCGGGTTCTTTTTCATCCAATAATTCCTGAAGTGGCTTGTCTTCCTTCTTTAATTCCTCGGCTGTCTCTTTTTTGAGGGCCGCCGTTGCCTTGCAGCAAAGCTGGGCTTCACAGGTTTTAATCTTCTTGCTCATTTCAATTCCTATGTGACTATAGTTCGTTTACTATATTATATACACAAAACAGATATTTATCATAAAATTCTTGAAATTTCAGCACTATTGGGGTATTAATGGTATCAGAATATCTTTACACGGATATCAAGAATTTAAATCTATATACAAAGCTGGACAATAAATCTCGGCCCTTAGTGTTCCCGCAGGGCATCTGGTATAAAAAATTTAAAGGATGGTTAGGAGTTGGACTCAGGTGTTACCCGCGCCTGATACATTTGGCAGACGGTCGGTTTTAGTAATAAAAAATTAAGTAAGAATTTGCTTAGTTGTGAGTTGTTAGCTCTCACCCACAGGATCAAATCCAAGCAAGCGTCTGGTTGGTGGCTCACTAATTGATATCTCATGTCCCATCAGGTACTTGCTTGGTAGGATAAAAGCTAGGGGTTTATACAGAGGGCAAAATTATAAGGATGTATATATGATTAAATCACCATGTACTGGGCATTGTAGGGTCAAGGAGGGGCATTGTACGGGCTGTTTTAGGACGGTCGAGGAAATATCTAATTGGAGGAGTATGAGTGAGCAAGAAAAAAGAGAAGCTTGTTTCAAGATATGTAATAGACGATCAAGTGTGCAAACATTGCGGGACGAAGGTGTTTCTGATGATGAGCAAAACTAAATTCAAATGCGTCCTTTGCCGCGCTGTAAAAACGGATAGAAAGGGCTGATGCTGGAGGTTTGGGTAATACATATACATATATTTGGATGATTGTGTCTAAACCACCCCTGCCAAAATGGCAGTCGGACGACAAAGTGGCAGTCAAGATAAAACCCCACCCTACTCCGGCACTCTTGTCAATACCAAAAATTAACATTTCTGCAAAAAATATATTTCCAAAATAATCCTAGAATATGTCAACTGACCTATTGACTTTTGCCGATAAGTATGTATAATGGGAGACATACAAGAGACAACAACAACTAAGGTAAACATCATGAGAGTAATCCCACACCCAACACAGAACGGCTACTGGACAATCGCGGTCGATGGTAGCATTTATGGCTGTTATGATCGCAGAGAATTAGCGATTGCCGTACTACTAACAATGTAAAAATAATTCTAAAATAACTCAAGATACCTCTTGACAAATCCGATAACTATAGTATAATTAAGACATACAACAAACAACACTTACTAAGGTAAACAACATGACTAAGAAATTCCTAACCGCCAAAGAAACCGAAGGCATGACTCTTGAGCAGTTCCAAGCTGCGATGCGAGAAGGTAAGATTGAGATTCGCAAGAGCGAACCCACTTGGGAAACCGTTACAATGAACGGAAAATATTCTTGCGATTGATCGCGAGAAGTGACCTAACGTGTCACACCTATAGACGATAATAATAGTATAACAAACACAACACTTTTAAGGTTTTAAGAATGAATAACAATAACAACAACAACGAATACAACGTAGACGCACAAGCAATCCGCGAAATGATGGAACAATGCGACAAGCAACAAATCATTGATATTCTGGTTGCTACACTAGAGAATGAAGCACGATTGAGAAGTGAGCTAGATAGTCTCACCGGTACTCTTCGGTAGTCTTACCCTATCCAATCCCCTATAGCACACACACACACACACACACACACACACACACGCAGGCAACACAATGAACAACGAAACAACATTAGAAGAATGGACAATCAATCACGGCGAATGGGAAGAACCAACCCTAGAGTATACGCAAGCATGGACGGAATGGATAGAACTACGTGATCCCGCTTGGCTGGAAAAAATCGTAGATGATCGCGGCGAAGAATTCTAATCTCACCAACACACACAAAAGGTTTTAATATGTTTATTTGTTCAGTATGTGAACACAGATATGATGATCGTAACAACAACATCATCGTACCAACATGCGATCTATGCGCGGAAGTAATGCTCGAAGATCAATACGATGACCATGACCACGTAAGCGAAGAAGCAATGGCAGACGCGCTACACTGGGAGCGCGCGGAGGTGCGCGATTGGACACACAACCACGGCGAATGGAATAGCTAGTCTTACCCCATCCAAACCGCTAGGGCGACGTAAACCGTTGGTACATAAGGACTTAGGGCAGGCGGGGCAGGCCGGATCGACGTAAACCCTTATACAGTAACGACTTACGACGATTAAAATTATTTCCTACAAAATTCTAAAATTAGGGTGTAGACCTATTGACTTTTCTGCCGATATATGTATAATAGAGGCACAACAGTAAACAACACCTATAAGGAATTAAAAATGAAAATTGTAGATACAAACAAAACCGGCGACTACCTTCTAGTTCAACCAAAAAAATTCAACCCGTCTTTACGAATCACAACCAAAGCTGGATCAATCCTTTGCGAAGGCAAACGAGACTACGTTCTAGCAAAATGGAAAACTTTTAAGAATACCTAAAAAAGTGACCTAACGTGTCACAGGGGTATGGTATAATACAGCATAACAAAAAACAAACTTC
>Ga0255758_10001429_pt1 | contig 24175 bp, 19 predicted proteins | sample 011ome_24_FD_179958 | JGI IMG/M metagenome (GOLD analysis project Ga0255758, IMG submission 179958) | Coastal salt marsh microbial communities from the Groves Creek Marsh, Skidaway Island, Georgia - 011513CT metaG (version 2) | ecosystem: Environmental > Aquatic > Marine > Intertidal zone >...
CATCAATTCAATTCATAGCTTATTAATACTAATAATCTAGCAGTATATATACTACATACAACGCGTATCTTTAAAAATGTTGCTTTCCTCCTCTGTTTTTAATCAAAAGTTTGATGTGTTGAGAGATCTCTTTTATATAGGAGCAAAAAATTAAGGACAAAAGCGCCATAACTTCCTCCGTCTGGTTCGAACGAACGAACGACATCAAAAGACAACAACGTGTTAAAGAAAGCGTTCGATTAATGGAGGAAACACCAGTCGATTTTTTATCGATCCCGGTGTCCACGGGAACGACTATTTTAGCGTGCGCGTATCGCACCGGCGTCGTCCTCGCCGCCGATTCCCGAACGTCCACGGGCGCGTACGTCGCCAACCGAGCGAGCGATAAAATCACGCAGATATGCGACAACGTGTGGATGTGTCGATCCGGGTCCGCCGCGGACACGCAAAACGTCGCCGCGTACGTGAAACGAATGGTTGAGGAACACGCGATGGAACGAAACGGAACCGGTTTTCGCGAGAACGAGTCAAACGATCGCGCGATGATGGTGGACGTTCGCGTAGTGGCGAAACTGACGCAGAAAATAGCGTACGAGAACAAAGAGAAGTTACAAGCCGGGATGATCATCGCCGGGTGGGATCGAGTGAGAGGACCGCAGGTGTACGGAATTCCTTTGGGCGGGTCCATGTTGGAAGCGCCGTTTAGCGTCAGCGGATCCGGTTCGGCGTATATTTACGGGTATTTAGACAACACGTATAAAGAGAACATGGAAAGAGAGGAGTGCGAGAAGTGGATGACGGAGGCGATTTCATTGGCGATTGCGAGAGATGCGAGTTCTGGAGGGGTTATTAGATTGGTCACCATACACGAGAACGGGTGCGAGAAGCAATGCGTGTTGCCGAAAGATCACAAGGTGTGCGACGGCGAGTTGGAGCAAGTAGCGACGACCACCACCGCTATGGTTTAAAAATAGATACGAGGATAAAAAAAGTAGCGTGTTTTGAGTGTGTGTGTGTTTTGTGTGTGTGTTATATGTAGTAGTTATTATTATTAGAGAGCAATTTAATAAACGCGTTTCATCGGAGGAATGACGTCCATTTCTTTATCTAAGGTGTAGTGATGCACGGGTCGGTAATCGATTTTCACGCTGTCGTCTTTTTCCTCGATGTACCCGAGCGTGTGTTTCATCCACGTATCGTCCAATCTATCCGGGAAATCCTCTCTGGCGTGCGCGCCTCTCGATTCTTTCCTTTGTTCGGCGCCGTGCATGGTAATTCTCGCGTTCGGCATCAAGTTGTGCAACTCCAACGCTTCGACTAAATCCGTGTTCCAAACTAAACTCTTATCGGTGACGTGTAAACTTTCCATCTCTTTCGCGACTTGGTCGATTTTCATGCACCCTTCGGCTAACGTTTCTTGCGTTCTAAACACCGCCGCGTCGTCTTGCATGACTCGCTGCATGCGTTTTCGTAACTCACTCGTCGATTTATTGTTTTGCGCGCCTTTATCGTTGTATCGAATATCGTTTAATCGTTTCACGCTTTGCTCGCCGTTCAGTTCGTTCTTCAAAGGTTTATGTTTTTGACCGGGTTTCAAACCGGATTCTTTCACCGTGTTCGCGCACGCGCGGCCAAAGACGACGATATCCAACAACGAGTTCGCGCCTAATCGGTTGGCGCCGTGGACAGAAGCGCACGCGGCTTCGCCGGCGGCCAATAAACCTGGGACGACTCGATCCGGATCGCTTCCGTCCTTGGCCGGCGCGACGACTTCGCCTTTATAATTCGTCGGGATACCTCCCATGTTATAATGTACAGTTGGAATGACGGGAATTGGCTCTTTGGTCACGTCTACGCCGGCAAAAATAGCCGCGGTTTCGGAAATACCCGGCAATCGTTCCGCTAACAATTCCGGCGGTAAATGGTTCAAGTGCAAGTAAATGTGATCCTTCTCTTTCCCGACGCCTCGTCCTTCTCTAATTTCCATCGTCATCGATCTCGAGACGACGTCTCTGGACGCTAAATCCTTCGCCGACGGCGCGTATCGTTCCATGAATCTTTCACCTTCGCTGTTTCTTAAAATACCGCCTTCACCTCTGGAACCTTCGGTAATTAAACACCCGGCGCCGTAGATACCCGTCGGGTGAAACTGCACAAACTCCAAATCTTGCAACGGCAACCCAGCCCTGGCAGCCATGGCGTTCCCGTCTCCCGTGCACGTGTGCGCGCTCGTCGCCGAGAAGTAGGCTCGTCCATACCCACCGGTCGCTAAAATCGTCTTGTGCGACCTAAACCTGTGCAAAGTACCATCTTCCAAACACATCGCCAAAACGCCGACGCACGCGCCTTGTTCGTCCATGATTAAATCGAGCGCGAAATACTCCACGAAAAACTGCGTCTCGTGTCGCAACGCTTGCCCGTATAGCGTGTGCAACATCGCGTGCCCAGTTCTATCTGCCGCGCACGCGCACCTGTACGCCTGACCGCCTTTCCCGTACTCCAAACTTTGTCCTCCAAACGCTCTTTGGTAAATCTTCCCTTCCTCCGTTCTCGAAAACGGCAATCCGTATCGTTCCAACTCTCTCACCGCTTCCGGCGCTTCTCTGCACATGTACTGAATAGCATCTTGGTCCCCTAACCAATCCGCACCTTTCACGGTATCGTACGCGTGCCATCTCCAATCGTCTTCGGACATGTTCCCGAGCGCCGCGTTGATCCCGCCTTGCGCCGCCACCGTGTGCGATCGCGTCGGGAAGAGTTTCGTAACGCACGCGGTTTTGTACCCGTGTTCGGATAAGCCGATGGCGGCGCGTAAACCCGCACCGCCAGCGCCGACGACCACGGCGTCGTACTCGTGGTCGATGATTTCGTACTCTTTGCCAAACGGTTGACTCACTCCGTTATTTTTAGCATTGGACGACGAAAACGCTCTTTTACTTCCACCTCTCGAAGAAAAAGTCGTTGAAACGAATTCGTTTTGTAACGAATTTCGCCGCCCAACAAGAAATGATGATGTCGTCGTCGTCGATGTCGCGATGCCTCTTCTTCTTCTTCCAAAAAAAGTATTTGAGAATTGCGCAGATTTGGCAGAAGTCGCTGCGCCGCGTTTTTGTTCTTCGTGTTTGTGTGCCGATGATGCTAAGAGGTGTCGACGACGATGACGATGATGAAGCGTTTTGATCACGTCATCGACGACGACACTTTTTCCCCGAACACCATTCGTGATGATGGGAGTATTCCTATTGAAAAATGACGGGGAACACGACGACGACGATACAAATGATTTGGAGGAAAGAGAAGAAGTCGTATTATGAGCAGATGATGACGACGCGGAAGAGGTTTCCCTCGAGATGAGTGTCTTCTCGATCTCGCGTTTTAACGACCGTGTTACACCATGATGAGATCGTCTCATCCTTTCTTCTTCTTCTCTTCGTCTTAGAAAAGTGTTGTTGAATAAAAAAAAAGCAACCAACAGAGAAGAAATTTTGACTTCTTCACCTCGTTTTTTAGGGTTTTAAATGAGACCCTAAACAACACAAAAACGAAAAAAAACAGAACTCTGAATAGAAAGAAGAAGAGACAAAGAAGAGAACTCGTTATTAATACGAGACGAGTACCCACGAATACCATCACAGAGAAGAAAGAGCGGCTTTGAAGGCTTTATATAATTAGCGTTATTAAAAAGTCACATCTGATACGAATACTACTTCTCGCGAAAGACGAGTAATAACACTCTTTGAAAAGAGAGACCTTTCTCTGTCTTCTTCTTCTTCTTCGTTGTTTTCTTTTCTTCTTCTATTCGATTGGAGAAAAAAGTGGTGTTGTGTGTGGCGGCTTCCTCTTCGCGTCGCGTTGAAAGCAAAAAAAAACGATGATGATGAAGAAGAAGAAAGATGACGACGAAAACGACGACGATGAGAATAAAAACGCAAAAAAAACGACCACAGAGAGAACACAACAACAGAAGACTTTTACGACGACGAAAGAGTTCGAGGGGTACTCGAAGATATGGCACGAAGCCGCGAAGAGTTTATCATCGAAAGAGATGATGATGATGATGAAAACAAATCACGATGAGAAGAAGCAAAAGAAGAAGAAGAAAAAAGAAGACGAAGACGAAGAAGAGGAAAATTTCTCGAAACTTTTGCTTTCAAAAGAACTCGTCGCCAAAGAAGCGATAAAAGAGAGAGAAAAGCAAAACGAGAAGATAAAGTCGAGGAAAAGTGGAGATGGGTTTCAGAATTTAGTTCGATCTACGGGGACCGCGTCCGATAAGATTGCGAGCAACACGATCGCGGTGCAAGACGACGCGGCGGCGAACTTGAAACAGTTGGAAAGTTTGTTGGAGCTGTGCGAGAAAGCGAGACTGAAAGGCGGGAAAAGAGGCGCCGCGCAAGCCATACAAGCGTTGGAGGAGCTTTTTAAATCAGCTTTGTTGCCTTCAGATAGGAAACTGAAGTACTTCGCGGACCAAAATTTAAAAGACAGCGATAAGTTTCCTCACGAACGCAAACGGTTGATGTATTGGTACGTGGAGGATTACATCAAACGATGTTACCACCGGTTCGTGCAATCGTTAGAGGCTCTGTCGAAAGACCCTTTAGTTATTTTAAAAGAGAAATCTATGAAGTGCGCGTTTGGTTTGTTGGTGAATAAACCGGAAGCGGAGTTACAGTTGTTGAGATTGTTGACGAACAAATTAGGCGATCCGCAAAGGAAGATGGCCTCAAACGCGAGCCATCTTTTGTTAGAGGTGACGGTGAAACACCCGATGATGAAATCAATCGTCGCGAGAGAGGTGGAACAGTTCATGTTTCGACGGGGCGTCAGTTTGAAAGCGCAGTATTACGGCGCGGTTTTGTTAAACCAAATGCCGCTGTCGCACAAAGGCGAAGGGCCGAAACTCGCCAAGCAGTTGGTGGAGACGTATTTCAGTTTGTTTCAGTTTTTGTACGACAAGTCGAGGTATACCACCGAAAATAGCAACAATAACGACGGAGATAGAAAAGAAGATAGCAACGACAGTCCCGCCGCGAACGGTGGGAAAAAGAAAAGGTTTCATCCGAAAGGCGGACGAGGAGGTGGAGGAGGTCGAGGAAGAGGTCGAGGAAGAGGTAAAAAAGGCGCCGCGACGCCAACGACTTCGAACTCTGCAAACGAACAGATCGGTTCCGGCGTCGACGCACGAGTCGTTTCCGCGCTTTTAACTGGCATCAACCGCGCGTTCCCGTACGTCGCTCAATCTGAAAGAGAATCCATGGTTGAGAAAATCGCCCCGGCGCTTTTCACCACGGCGCACTCGCCGAATTTAGCCGCCTCGATTCAAGCGTTGACGTTGATTTTTCAACTGCACTCGTCAAAGAAATCTTCCCCGATTACAGATCGGTATTATCGAGCGTTGTACGAGGTGTGCAATCATCCGCAAGTGCCTAAAGCGGCGCACGCGGCGCCGTTTTTGTCCCTCGTGTTTAAATCTCTGAAAGCGGATAACAATAACAACAACAACAACAACAACAACAAAAGCGGAGACATAAAAAAGCACAAGAAACAACAACACGATGATGATAACGACGACGACAAAAAAGATAAAACCAAAAGTAATGAACGCATTGCCCGATCGTTAGCCATCGTAAAGCGTTTGTTGCAAGTTGCCATGCACGCGCCGGCGACGTTCGCGTGCGGTTCTTTGATGGCGACGTCTGAGTTTTTCCGTATTCGTCCCGCGCATTGGAAGATGGTTGAAAAAGAGGAAGGGATGATTAAGAAAAGTGTGCCGAACGGCGTTTCATCGCGAGGAGAAGATAGCGAAAGCGAAAGTGAAGGAGACAACAACGATGATGAGGAGGGAAAAGAAAACATGAAGGAAAGCAAGCACGGCGGCAAAACTTCAAACTCTTCGTCGTACGATCCGTACAAGCGCGAACCGCTCTACGCCAACGCGCATCTCACGTGTCTGTGGGAACTCACCGCGTTAGCCTCGAACGTCCACCCATCCGTCGCCGCGATGGCTAAAAGCTTACTAAACGGCGACGAAGTTTCCTACGACGGTGATCCGTTGACGGAAATGACTTTAATGTCCTTCCTTGATAAATGGCTGATGAAGAAAGTTGGAAGTAAAATCGCGAAGAAGGCGAAGAGTAGCGTCTTTGATACGTCCGCGGCTATCGCGCAATCCTCGTTCGTTCCTGGCACTTTAGAGTTTGCGGCGATGAAGGAAAGCGAAGTTGACCCGTCGGAAATTTTCTTCCACAGGTATTACTCGGTGAAACAGAGCGAAAAGTTGGTAAAGTTGAAATTGAAGGAGAAGAAAGACGACGACGACGACGGAAGCGAGAGCGAAGAAGAGGAAAGCGATAGCGACGAAGGTAAGAAAAAGAAGAGCGATTTCGGTCACAGCGAAAGTGACGACGATTCGGACTCTGATGAAGAGAACGACGAAGATGAAGATTCTGATTCAGAGTCTGATTCTAAAGACGCTCAGAAAAAGATTATGAAAGATTTCGCCGCGGAGGACGACGACGACGACACCGACGAAGACGACATCGTCGCCAGAGCTGAAAACAAAGAAGAGAAAATTGACACGGATAAGTTCAACTACGATGCGCTCGCTGCTGCGTACGGTGAAAAACCAGGGTATTTGCTTTCAAAGAAGAAACGAAAGGCGTCGAGAGATGAATACGAAGATTTCATCAAAGAAGAAGAAGAAGAAGAAGAGGAAGAAGAAGAGGAAGAAGAGTCCGACGACGATGAGGATGAACTGAAAGGCATGCTTCTAGATGAGAACGATGATGACGACGAATTCAGCGGCGGTGACGACGATGTGTTTGCCAGCGCGGAGGATTACGAGGAGAAGATTGAGAGCGATTTCACGAAGAACGTTCCCGTCGATCCAGAATATTTTTCCTCCGCCGAGAAGAAGCAAAAGAAGAGAAGAAAAAGCAAGTGATTTTATGTACCGCACATACGTAGGTGGTAGCACCCAAATAGATTTGATATTATCGCAGCAGAGCTTCATGGAATAGTACACATCAACGTCTAACTGCAGTCGTCTTTTCTCTCTCTCTTATTTTCTCTATGATTCAAAAATAACAGCTCTCTCTTCTTCCGTGATTGGGCCGCAAAGATCAACCTCTTTCAACCGTGCGCACGAGAGAGAAATTCCCGCCAAGCTTTCTCTTCTTTTTCTCGCCAACTCCTCCTCGTGGTGTTTTCTGAACTTCGTTTTCTTCTTCTTCTTCTTCGTCTATCGGCGACACGACCTTACTGTTGTTGTTCTCCTTATTGGAAAGCTCGCGGCATATCATCTCCGCCGCGAACCTCGAAATATTCAACCGCGCCATGGTTGGATGACGACGCAACTTATCGCAGAGATACGATTCTCCTCCGCGCCACTCATCTTCACTGTGTCTTTTTCCGTGAATGTGGAACGGTGATAACGTTTTATCGTCGTCGTCCATTCCGCCGTGAAGATCAAAGGGAATCGTCGCGCGTCTCCCGTCCGACGTCGGCACTTGATCTTTATCGATCACTCTTACGAGCGTCGACCCAGGAGTGTTACCTCGTCTTCTCTTCGCGCACATCGTCGTCCCAATAATATCCTCCTCGTCCGAATGATACTCGTTATTAACGTCGTCGTTCCCGATAAACTGAGGTGTAATTTCCTCCTCATCCTCCTCGTCTTCTTCTTCGCTTCCAACGATCGGATAAAATTTCCGGCTCTCCACTCCCTCTTCCAACCCCCAATCTTGAACACTCATCACCGCTCTCTTCACCTTCCCTTCGTTCATCCTGTACTTCTTCTTCAGCGCCGACGCGCTCCCCGGACCGAACGCGCACTCCCCGATATCTTCCTTCTCTTCCTTCTCGCCTTCCTCGAGATCGAGAACGCTTCCGCGATCGAAGATCAAATAGTCCATGATCGCTCGACTGTCGATCTCTTCCACTTTCGCGTTTCGGTCGATCGTCAGTGGTGTTTCTTTTTCTTCTCCTTCTTTGCCAATCTCTTCGTTCAGCGCGAGCACCTGCGTGTGTGTGAGATAAAAAATGTCAGTCGTTGTTGTCAGAACAAACATTTTAAAATACACGGACGAAGAGAAAAATTCGTTCGTTTACATTCAAATCACATGCGCGATCTCTCTGCTTGATCACGAACTCCTTCTTAAGAACTCTCTCTCGTTAATAGTACCTTTGCGTCTTTATGCTCGTTTATATCTAAACATATCGCGGCCCAATCGTGTTCGCTGGTCCTTTCGTCCCCGGAAACGAGAACTACGGCGAGCGCGTTGGCAGTTCTGTTCATCGGGAAAAACCTGTTTTGCAACTCGAGCAACAAACGTCTTCGTCGCGCGTTGAGCGTTTCGGTCGCATTTTCGTCCGTCCACGGGGTTTCCGTCTTCTTCACTCCTTTTCCTCGCGTGCGTTGAATGTTCGCGTCGTCGAAGGCGACTTTGAGTTTTGTATTCGGCGTTTTACGACGCATCGTCGTCGTCCTTCTTTCTCCAAGTTTGTTCGAGTGTGAGGTGAGTCACTTTTGTGAGGAAATTTAAGCGCAAATCGGATTACAACGCGTATTGTTAATCATCTCTTTCTCTCTCAAACGCCGCTGACACCACCTTGCGCGTCTCCAACGTTACGTTCTCTCCCCCACCCCATGTAATTAATCAAATTATCTATAAAATACACCGCCACCGTGAGCGGCAAAACTAACCCCAACGCCGTCCCGAGAACGAAATCTCGCGCTCGAATCGTACTCAAAGCTAATATGTAATTAATCGCCGGCGCGAGGAAAAACACCGTTCGTAAACCAACGACGGTGAGAACCGGCCGATCGTCCAAATGGCTCATCATTCGTTTCACGATGGTAAACTGCACATCCGCCAACGCCTGTCCTCCGACCCTTCTGACGACTAAGAAACTAATCGTGCAACTCAACGGCGCCATGCACAGCGCTAACATCCACCCGTTGAAGTGTCCCCAGCACATGACCCCGGCGGTGACGAAAACTAAGCCGGGTAAGTGTAACAACTCCGCCAAGCCGAACCCGAGGATGTAAATCACGATGCCTAAATATCCCGCTTTTTTAATCGCTTTGTGTACCTTTTGAGGATCGATGTCCGGTATTCCGTGATGCGCGATGGCATTCACAATCAGAGTTATCCCCGAAACGACCAAAGCAACACACGTGAACTGAATAATCGTCGAGCGTAATTTCTGCGACGCAGAGGTTGTCGTTGGTTTCTTTTTTATTGTGGTATTATTCGTCGCAGTATTCGTTGCCGCTGCTGCTGCTACTCCATCCGTTTTGCTCGCCACCATGACGTTGGGTGTATGTTTATGTTTATGAATTCTGTTCTCGTTACTCTCTCGATGTCTCGATGGATTCGTGATGTTATTATTGTTGTTCCCGCTGCTCGCGCTGCTCTTTTCCCGAAGACCAAATCCAAACATATAGATATATATATATACTACGATACTCCTTTTAGTGGTCGTCGCAGTGCTCTCCTTCTCTCTCGTGTGCTCTCGTTTTAAAGCGCTTTAGTATTGTGTTTTTGTGCAGTAAAATGTTCCATTTTTCCTCCATTTCATTCCCCCTAAAAAGGGTCTACACCATAAATACACAAACAACACAACAACGACGAAAGAATACTACACGTGAGACGAAAACAACAACAACGCGTACAATACTAACAACAGATACACAGCAGAGCATAAGACATTAGAATAATATTAAATGGCAAAAGGCGCGACGAAAGCCGGCGCAATCCTGGTCCGCTTGGTCTCCACGTTAGACACCGGTTTCTTTTACGTGAAAAGGAAAAACCCGAAGAAGATGCCGAATAAGTTGGAGTTTCGGAAGTACGATCCGAGAGCGAGGAAACACTGCTTGTTCGTGGAGAGTAAGCAAAAGTAATTATATTAGTAGTAGTAGTAGTGTGCGTGTGGGAGTCGCACTCGCGCGTGCAGTAGTCATAGTCATAGATAGCAATAGTTCACAGAGCGCAGATGTAAAGAGAGAGTAATACTAGAGAGCATATCAGAGTATCCTTCCGTAAGCACTCAGAGCATCAGAACCTGCAATTGCACCACAACACGCGTTCGTAGCAACACCAACGGCATCGCAAAACGACAGTATATATGCCGCGACTGCGCTTAAGTGTTGAAACGCTCGCGTTATATCAAAGAACCTCTGATCTTTCGTCCATTTTTCCCCACTGTTCAAGACTTAAAAACACATCTCATAAACAATACTACTAAGAAGAAGTCTACTCTCTTCCGTGCTCTCTCACTCTCTCTTAGTGTCGTGCCCTCCTCGAGCATCAGAGAAGGTACAACACGAAAGGCTTCGATTAAAAACGAGACTCTACGAGCAGAGTCTTCTTCTTAACTCTTCGTAGAGAATTACATTTTGGTGGATAAAAATGGCAACGCAGACGGCAACGTGTATTAGGATCTTCTCCGCTCGAAGAGGAGGAGGGAAGAAGCAAACGACGACGACGAATACAACGACGACGTTCTCGCGCAACAGTCGTACCAAAACGAGAACAGCAGTAACAACGACGACACCGAAAAGGAAAAGGAAAACGTGCGCGACGAGTGCGCTCTTCGGTGGCGAGTTGACGAATTTGGACTTGAACGACGTCACGACTTTATGCGCGAACGGAGCGTTTTTATCCTTGTTCGTCGCGTCGACGGTGTACGGAACCAAAGCGGTCTTTTTTCCAGACGAGGATGAAGACGAGAAGAAGGAAGACAAACACAAAGACAAAGAAGTAAAAGTGAACGTGGAGCGGACGGCGTTGCAACTCTCCAACGTCGCTTTGATCTTCGCGCTCGCGAGTCGGTGGGCGGAATCCGGCCATTTTCCGTTGTCGAACATGTACGAGAGTTTACTGTTTTTAGCGTGGGGGACAACCGCGACGGCGATTTACGTAAACTCGAACAGTAAAGTTTTCGGGGCGTTAGTCTCGCCGGTGGCTTTGTTTACCGTCGCTGGGGCGACGTTAGGTTTACCGAAAGAGTTGCAAAGAGCGTCCGCGTTGGTGCCGGCGTTGAAATCAAACTGGTTGATGATGCACGTGAGCGTGATGATGATGTCGTACGCCACGCTGTTGGCTGGGAGTTTAGCGTGTATGGGTTTCTTGGCGTTGGAACTTGGAAAGGATAACGAAACCGTCGGTAAGTTGACGGAGAAGATGGAAAAAGCGATGTTTAAAGACAACAATGATAATAATAATAGTAACGAAGACGAAGACGAAATGTTAGTCGTGGCGACATCGAGACAACGTTCGAATCGGCCGAAGATTGATTCAAAAACCGGCGAACAAGTCGCGTACGCGATGGAAAGTAGTAGCAGCAGCACGACGGCTGCGATGAATCCACCGCAATCTCCTTCCTCCTCCTCCTCCTCCTTACCGGTTGGCGCGAGAACGCAAACCGAACTCGACAACCTCTCCTACCGATGCTTGGGTTTAGGCTTCGTCCTCTTAACCGCGGGTTTAATTTCCGGCGCAGTTTGGGCGAACGAAGCCTGGGGTTCCTACTGGTCCTGGGACCCGAAAGAAACCTGGGCTTTAGTCACCTGGTTCACCTACGCCACCTATTTGCACTCGCGCTTGGTCGCCGAAAAACCCAAAGACGAAAGCGCGAAAATCGGCGCGTTCGGGTTCATCGTCGTGTGGATTTGTTACGTCGGCGTGAACTTGTTCGGCACCGGGTTGCACTCCTACGGATGGTTCGCCAGCAGATAATACTATAATAAAAAGATATATCTATAGGTTCCCGTTTTTGTTGTTGTTTTTGTATTCAAATAAATCAGACGCATTCCTTCACTAAAAATTTCTCATCAATTAATCACTTTTGAATTCTATCACACAACAACACAACAACAACAACAACAACGACAGACGATTACTGCTGCTCTTTTATTTAAACAACAACAACACCACGACCAAGCGAGAAGAAAATAATAATAATAATAAATGTTTTTTCCTGGATTCTTCGCCGTTTTGGTGACTCTTTTCGCCTCCACATCGATAAACATCGGCAAAGCGTTGCAGAAAAAAGGCACGAAATCGTTACCGAAGTTGACGTTTAAAAAAGACGTCTTGAAAACGTATTTCTCAAACGAAACGTGGAAGCTCGGGTTAGGATTAGACGTAATTGGCGGTTTGATGATGATTGTCGCGTTAGCGATTGCACCGGTATCGGTGGTACAACCCGTTTCGGCCGGTGGAGTCGCCATTCTCGCCGGGTTTAGTCACGTGTTTTTAGACGAGAAGTTGCGAGAAAAAGAATGGATTGGAGTGTGGTGCGCGGTGTTAGGGACGATTGGGATCGGGTGGACGACGGGTGGAAACGTCGCGATAAAAAAAGATGGGAAAGGAGAAGAAAGTATAGTGAGCACGTGGAGGTACGTGTTGGGTGTTTTTGTGGTTTTAGGGAGCACGTATTTGTGCGCGCCTTCGTCCGCCGCGGGAAGTAATGTAGGAAGCGGGGGGGTGTTGGCCCCGGCTGGGTCCGGGAAGGCGGGTGGTTCCAACGCCGCGTCGAATGCCACGCCGTCGTCGACGACAGCGATGACGACGACGAAGTCCGACGTAACGCCCGGAACCACGCCGCAGAAAGGATCCGGACATGGGAACAAGAACGACCACTTTTTGAAATCGCCGCCGACGAAAGAGAGCATGAACGCGTCGATGATGATGACTACGCCACCGAAAAAAGATAAAAGCGACAAGAAAGATAAGAGCGAGAACGCGAACAGCGTTGAGTTCAAACAACAACGTATCAGAGATATCCTCGCCGGTGCGCGCGCGGGTGCGTTATTTTCGCTATCCGCGTCCTCGGTGAAATTAGGTTTCCAACTCTCTCGACGATTGGCGTTTATATGGGCCTTAATAGGCCTCGCTGCCTCGGTTTCGTTGACCGCTTTAGGACTCTTCTCGCAAACCAAAGGTTTAAAAGAAGGTAACGCGGTCGTCGTCGTCTGTTCTGGTAACGTCGCCCAAATGGTCACCGCCATCCCGTTCGGCGTCTTGTGCCTCGGCGAAAGCCTCCCCGGTATCGGCTTCCTCTTCGGTTCAAACGGTGGTTCGGAGTTTGGTTTCTTCCACAACGCGTTCAAATTCCTCGTGTGGGCCTTCAGTTGGTGGCTCATCCTTTTCGGTGTCGTCATCGTCTCTGGTTTGAGCACGCACGACGTCGTCGCGACCATAGCGGCGACAGGAGACGTTCGGAAATCCGTCGTGTTACCCACGACGATGGGCGAAGCCAAACTCATGTTGTTGAGCAAGAAAGAGAAGAACAAAGAGGCGAGTCGAAAAGAATAATAATAATAATAATAATAATAATATATAATAATAATAGCAGTAGCACTACTAGTAGTATTGGTGGTAGCGAGTAGCAAGTAGCGAGTTGTTTTGGTTAGAGTACTATATAATGTTCTACATGATGAACTCTTCTTCGTCGTCGTAAAAAGCTTCTTTTCCTCACATTTTCGACTCTCTTGAAAGAAGCACAAATTGGGGAGACAAAATGAAGAAAGGCCGTTTCGTGGACACGACGACGACGAAACTCGCCGAGTGGACGAAGAAAGTCGGGACGAAAATTAAAGAAACCGCGGAGGCTTTAGAGGTTGAGTTTAACGACGACGGAGGAGGAGGAGGAGGACAACATCGTCAGTATTCTCATCAGCCTCGCAAAGGCAACGGAAAAGGGCAATTCACGAACGCCGCGAACGACAACCGATTCGCGGCGTTACGAGGGGCCTCCTCTCAGTCGAACTCTCAATCCTCGTTCATCGAGGAAGGAGACGAGGAACGAGACGATTTTTTGTCGGAAAAGAAGGCGGTGACTTTAGTCGTGAACGTGTTCGAAACCGCGGATATGTTGGAGGAAAAACAAAAGTTGGAAAAAGAGTTCAAAGAGATGATGCGAAGAGAACGAGAAGCGTTCGATGCGAAGATGCAAGAGATGGAGAGGAAATTGGAGGAGGAAAAGACGAAGAGGAAGGATGGTGTGACGACGCCGACGACGCCGCCGACGAAGAAAGGCACGAGTAAGAAGGAAATGGATGATGATGATGGTGATGATGATGACGATAACGCCGCCGCTCCCGCTTCTCCGGTTGTTCTCGCGGCGGCGGCAATGGTGCAGTCTCCGTCGTCGCTGGAAATCGAAATGAAGGCAATTAAGAACGTCACGCACACGTTAAAGAATCAGTTGAAGGAAAGAGACGAACGAATAGCGAAAATGCTAGAGAAAGAGAAGGAAGCGAAAGAGCTAAACGAGAGTTTAACGCAGAAGAACTCGCAAATGCAAACGTCCTTGGAGGTTTTGAGAAAGAAGCAGAAAGAAAACGACGCGGCGAAGGATCGGGACATGTTAGAGACGAGCGAGTTAAAAGATTTAAAACGAATGAAAGAAAAGCAAGAGAAAGAGTTGGAGCGAGAGAAGAAGATGAAGGAGGTGGTGCAAAAAAAGTACGAAAAAGCGCACGAGGATTGGTTAGATGTAACCACAAATCAAGCGAACGATAAGAAAGAGTTGTTGAGATTGCAAAAGAGCGAAGAGGTCAAGGCGGAAAAGATTGAAACGTTGGAGGAGCAGTTGTTGCAAACTAAGTTAGAGTTAGAGGATTTCAAACACTGCAGAAAAGAACGCGACAACGCGTTGCAAAAACTGAGCGAAGTGAGAGAGGAGATTGTAGATTTGAAGCACGAGAAGAGCGCGTACGAGAACAACGCGGAAGATTTACGGTTGGTGAATGAAGCCAGAGAAGTAGCGGAAAAAGCTTTGGTGGAAGAGTCCAAGAAAACAATCGATTTGGAGAGAAAGTTGAGAGAATTGAGCGAGGAAAAGGCGAATAATAATAGTAGTAGTAATAGAGATAGCCACAACAACAACAACAAGAAGAAGAATACGAGGAATCACGACGATCCGGAGAGCGCGAGTGCGACGCCAAAGCAAGACGATGGCAAGGGTAAGACGACTCCATTCAGCAGTATTAGTAGTAGTATCAAGAGCGAAGAAACGGACCGAGATAAGAACAAGACGGCGCAGGGTAGCCACGAATCGACATCCACCATCGCGGATCTCAAATCCGAAATTGCCGCTTTAAAGAACCAACTCGAAACGCTCTCGCGAGAGAAAGACGACAAAATCGCCGTCATCGATTCTGACCGCGCTCAGTTACAGCGACAACTCGAAGAGGCAAAGAAAACCGCCGCAATACTAATTAAAGAGAAACTCGAATCGATTCAAACCGATTTCAAACGCTCCGCGGAGACGCACGCGAAAGAAACCGGATTGCTGAAGGAAGAAATCGCCGACCTCGAGGAAGATCGAAACGAGTGGAAGAGAAAGTGCGAGAAAGCGAGAGATGAAACCGATGTAGTTCGGAAACGAGCGCGAGAAATGCTCGTGGAGAAAGAAGAAGAACTCGAGAGGGCACTGTTTAACGACGGCATAGCTACAACGACAGATGGAAAAATATCATCGATTGGTCGAAAAGCGGTGAGCAGCAGTCTCACGTTCCTCGAAGAAGACGACGACCAAGAGCAAACGGAGAAGAAGAAGAATTCGTCTTCAAAACCACCACCGAGAGAGGTGACCACAACAACACTCTCTTCTTCGAGCAGCGAAAGCGATTTCCTCTACCTCAAAAACATCCTCTTGCAATACCTCACCACCAACGAGCGTCTCGTCCACGAGCGTCTCGTTCCAGTCGTGACCACTTTATTAAAGTGTTCGGACGAAGAGCGAGCGAAAGTCATCGCCGCTCGAGTGAACATGAAACCATCATCATCCTCTTTAGGTGGTGGGAGCCAACCAAACACGCCCACGAGAAGTGCAGGATCTGGGGTTCGTCTGTTCAACGCTTTCTTTAGAACGTAGTGATACTGTCGTACTCCCGTGCGGTAGTCGTGTAGTCGTTGAATTTTAGCAGTTTTAGTCTAGTCCTTCCAAGATTCCTGCTTGTTCTATGTGCAAGGAGAAAAGGGAAAACATTCACAAAATCCCTCATTTTACCCCATCATCAGATACACTTTCTTTCACACACGAGAAGATGTTCTCCTCAAATTCTCCTTCTTTGTTTTGTACTAAAACTCCTGCTGATGCTGGTGTTACCACCGCCGCGCATCTCGCTCGAAAAACACGCAATAGTGCTCGGCAAAATACCTCCTCCAAAAGACAAAATCACCAATTCTGGCGGCGGATGATGACGCAGAAGAAGAAGGTTTACGTCGCCTTTTCCTCCGTTCACGACGACGAGAACGACTCTTCCTCGAATACTAATAATACTAACGACGCTATTTCGTCGTACAGTACGAAAGAAAAGCAGTTGCTCCGTAAACTCTTACTCCACGAAGGCCAAGCGTTAACGAGATCGAGAGCGGAAGAACAACAATTAAAAGAACAGTTGGAAAAAAGGAAGAAAAAAATTGTCCTGAACGCGAGCGAAGTCGGGTCGATACGCATGCCCTCGGAACTGTTCGGGATGCGACGAGTGAAAGTTCCAGGGATGATTTCGTCGTCGCGGATAGAAAGGTTTGGAGAAGAGGAGGAGGATGAGGAGGAGGAAGAAGAAGAAGAAGAAGAAGGAGAAGAGAAGGATGAGGACGCGCCGAAAACGCAAAAGCGCGACGGGACGACGAAGGATAAAAAGACGAAGAGCAGAAGCGCTTCTTCTTCGTCTTCGAAAACGAAAACGATGAAAAGCACAACCACCATTCGACAAAGGAGGAAGATTTCGTACTCGGCGTCCGAGTGCAGCGATTTTGGGCAACGGTTCCCGATCGATTCCATCGTCGTCGAAGATCCCTCCAACGGCGGCGGCGGAGAACAAACGATTCGTATTTCTGATTTGACCGTGAAAACCTTCCTTCGAGACTCCGTGGAGCTCCTCCCGCAGTGCGTGCCTCTCGGGTTACAATTCGGCGATTTTCGATCAGCCGTGTCTCAATCCTACGATTCCAACGACGAGGACAAAGAGGCCTGCTTCAGAGGCGACGTCTGCTACCGATTCCTAAAAACCAAACGAAACGAAGAAAAAATCATCTGGCATCCGATTTCCTTCCAACGCAAAGAACGCGCGAAAGAGGAAAAAGAAGCCGAGTGCAACCTGGAAAGCAACGACGGGTGGCCCTTCGCGTTTCGCGCGTCCCTCTCCGAGGATAAAAAATACATCCAACTCGAAATGCGATTATTCTGGCCGAAAAACGAGCTCCTCAAATACGGCAAAGAAGCGTTAGAGAGAGACGGGAAACATCGGTTCGATATCTTCGCGAAAAACGTCGAGTCGATGTTGTATTATCTAGAACGCGGTTACGTCGGGAGAGGTCTCTCCGGGGAAGAAAATCGAGAGAGCGAAAGCGAAAAAAAAGGAGGAAGAACAAAAGGTGAAGAAGAAGAAGAAGATAGCAGCAACGTCGTGAAAGAATTGAGCGTGCGAATGAAACGTCGGTTAGGTCGAGCGCCGTTCGCGACGGAAATTAGTCGAGAGCTCGAGCGCTTGTAATGTGTAATACTACTATCATCATCCTCCTCCTCCATTCTTGGTTGTTGTACGTGCATGAAAAAAATTCAAAAAACAAAAGAAAAACTGCATTTTAAACAACGCGGGACTCTTAGTAAAGTCTCCTCTTTATCACGCACAAAGACGATCATTCGGCGGACGATTCAGACGAGAGATTGGGATTGCTTTTGACGAGAGCGCATTTGAGAGACCTTTTTGTTTTCTTTCCCTCTGTGAGTTCTTCTTCTTCTTCTTCTTCTTCTTCCTTAACAACAACACGATGTTGAAGATGATGTTTTCCACTACTGTCGCATCATCATCATCATCATCATCATCCTACAACAACAAGAACAACAACAACAACAGCAGAATGAATAGTAAAAGTAGTCGCAGTAGTATCAATGATTGGAAAAAGAGGAACGAGAAGACTCTTTGTCGGGAGGAGGTCGTTTTTACGTCTTCGAGAGGAGGATTAAGAGGAGGAAAAAGAGGAGGCGTTGTATTCGTAGCATCAGCATCATCATCATCCGCATCAAAATCAGAAGACGTGAAAGGCATCACGCCGTCGGAAGAGATCAGGAAAGCGGCTGTGTTGGCGGTGAGTTCGTGCGTGACCTCGACGGCGTTGCCAATCTTGGAAACGAAAAAATTCAAAAGGTACGAAGGAAAAGTCAGAGATACGTACGTGAACGATGATATATTAGTCGCGGTGACGACGGATCGTCAATCCGCGTTTGATCGACACTTGGCGAACATCCCGTTTAAAGGCGCCGTGTTGAACATGACGGCGTTTTGGTGGTTCGAACAGACGGAGAAGATATGTCCGAACGCTGTTTTAGTGAAACCGCCGGTGCACCCGAACGTTTCGATTATGCGCAAGTGCGAGGTCTTTCCGATTGAGTTTGTCGTGAGAGGGTATTTGACCGGATCCACGAGCACGAGTTTATGGACGCACTATAAAAACGGAGGCCGGAACTATTGCGGGAACCCGTTGGAGGACGGGATGGAGAAGAACGTGAAGTTGCCGAAAAATATCGTCACGCCGACGACGAAGGAAAAGGAGCACGACCGGCCAATCAGTTTAGAAGACATCGTGAAAGAAAACTGGATGAATAAAGAGGATTTAGACTACTGCGTGGAGAAGACTTTGGAGATTTTCAACTTTTCGCAACGAGTGGCCAAGGAAAGAAACTTGATCTTAGTGGACACGAAGTACGAGTTCGGGAAAGACCCAAAGACTGGGAAAATCTATTTAATCGATGAAATCAACACCCCGGATTCCAGTCGGTATTGGATTCAAAACACGTACGAAGAGCGCGTGTTGAAGAACAAACAAGAACCGGATATGATTGATAAAGAGTTTTTGCGCTTATGGTTCGCGGATAGATGCGATCCGTACGACACGTCCAAACCGTTGCCAGAAGCACCGACTGATTTAAAGTGTGAATTGAGCGCGAAGTACGCGCTGCTCTTCGAGATGATCACCGGCGAAAAATTCCAAATCCCGGAGTTGCAATCCAACACGGACGCCAACGCCAACGTCAACGAGAAAATTAAAGAAGCGTTGGAAAAAATGTGAGCTATCGCTTGCGCGGTATTTCTCGAGAAAGAGATTAAAGAATGTTTTAGAGAATCATATACTATATAAACGCGATCGATGACGAAAGAGAGAGAAAGAGAGAGCGAAAGAGAGAGAGAGAGTCACTTCTTCGCGAGTGCACGACTCGTATCTCGTCATCCAGCGCGCGTTTGTTTATAAAAAAATATCCTGACACGTCACCAAAGAATATCTTCACTCATCTCGCGCAAGCATTAAAGAGAAAGAATTGCCACGAAACAACAAATGCAATCCTCGCTCACGAAATCTACTTCTTCGTTTCTCACATCGTCGAGGCGACACTTTTCTCGCACAAGCAGCAGTTTCAGCAGCAGACATAAACAACAACAACAGCAACACAAAAGAAAATCATCTTTCGTCACCAAAGCTGGCGCCGAGGAGGAGGAACTCATGCAAAAGTTAATGGCCATGATTGGCGGTGGAGCTCCTGCCGGGAGACCTCCGAAAGGGCAAATGATCGCGAAGGAGAGCGCGATTAAAGGGAGAGATTCGGAGATGCGAGTGACGGAAGAGCACTACGTTTTGGTAAGATGATTTCGTTCGATGTTTGTCGTCGTCGTCGTCATCTTCAATCGTTTTAGACGACCAAAGATGTTGGATTTTTCTCTCTCTTTTGCTTTTGCGATGTCATAGCAAAGAGCGAAGAACGAACGACCACCACCCGTATCTGACGCTTTCTCTCCTCTCTATCTTCACGCATGTTAATACTACTCATATTATTAAACACAGAAAGGAAACTCGATCAAATCGTTCCCTTCGAACGTGAAAACGTGCGTCTTCGCTACGGGATGTTTCTGGGGCACCGAGAAGATGTTTTGGCGGTTACCGGGCGTGTATTCTACCTCGGTTGGATACGTCGGTGGGTACACGAAGAACCCGACGTACGAGGAGGTGTGCTCTGGTATGACTGGGCACACGGAAGCGGTGCAAGTCGCCTACGACCCGACCGTGATTTCCTTCGCCGATTTGTTGGCCATGTATTTCACCAACCACGACCCGACGCAAGGCATGCGACAAGGCAACGACGCCGGGACGCAATACAGGTCTGGCGTGTATTGCAAAGATAAAGAACAATACGACATGACTTTATCCGCAAAAAAAGCGTACCAAGAAGCGCTCGGGTCGACCAGAGGTGAAATTACGAGCGAAATCCCGGAAGATTTCAACATGCCGTACTACTTCGCCGAAGACTACCATCAACAATACTTAGCGAAACCGGGGAGCCGACCGTACTGCTCCGCGCAACCAACTGGAACTGCGATGCCGGAAACTTGGCTGAAAGAAAACGGTGCCAAGTTGTCTGGATCGTTTTGGAACACGTACGGCCCGAGACCGGGTTGCACCATCGGTGTTCCCAACGAACCGATTCCCTTGGAGACGGCGCTCAAAGCGTGAATTTGAAGATACACATAAAGAAACACTTAATAATAATAATAATAATAATACACGGTTTTATATCTAGAGCTATCTATGTATGCGGTATGAAATTCGTCGATCGCGTTATATCTTTCACTCACTCTTCCTCTCGTGAACCGAACAAGACTTTCACGAATTTCACGATCGCGTTAACCGAACAAGACTTTCACGAAGATCACGATCGCGTTCGCCGCGAGGAGAGGCATCCGTAAGTAACTCGCCGCGTATATCAAGCCAATCAACTGGCCTTTAAACCCGTGCGCGGAAACGTATCCCGACGTAATCGCACTTTGACTCAAGCTTTTCGGTTCCAAAAACCGCTCCTCGTTTAGGACCGCGAACGCGTTCGCGACGAGGAGAACGGACTGAAGAAGCGTCCAGAGAGACATTCTCAGTAGTCGTAGTAGTAGTACTGTTGTTCGTCTTCTTTTTCTTCTCTCTCGCTTCTTTCCGTTCGTTGTTTGGAGAGCGCTTTTGCGCTCTTTTTTTGTGATGGAAAAAGAGTTCGTTTGTGCTTTCAAAATGTTCAAAATACGAGCGGTAGATAAAGGTACGCGACGAATAATGCATAACAGTGTCATCACGAGGCATAACAAACGCAGTTCTCTCTCTCTCTCTCTTTCTCTCTCTTTCTCTCGTCAAAGAAGAATAAATACGCGCGCGTTTGAAGTCGTCGTCGTCATCATTAAACCACCAACCTGGTAAACGCGGTTATCCACAACGTGCACGGCAAAATGCCAAAGATGTACTGTCGCAACATCAACCCGGCTAATTGCGGAGCAAACACTCTAGTTTCGTCTCTTAACTGCGCCAAGACGACTAAGTTTTGCGCCGCAGGCATGCACGACATGGTGAGTAAGACCATTTGGGCGATTTTGTCTTTTGGAATTAAATGCGGAAAGAAATTTTTCAACGCGAGAAATCCAGAGACGCAGACGATGGGAAGGACGATGAAGCGCGTGACGCAGGCGACGCACAAGGCTTTGAAGTCTGGAGCGTCCATGACTAATCCTTTTCGGATGTTGGTGACGATTTCAGTCGCTTTTTCGATGAGAAAAGAAGCTTTGGTTTTCCCCGTTATCCACGACGCGTCTTCTGCTCGGAAAATGTCGTCGTCCGCGGCGTCGTTGATGACTTCTTGCTCGATTAAATCTTCCTTCTTCACTTTAACGAGCGAGGCGGCTAAGACGAGCATTTGCATCGGTAATGCGGCGGCGCCAATATTAACGGCGAGTTCGTAAATAGCCTTGGCCACGCCGGCGATGAATGAGAATTCCAGAGGGGCGATAGTTGCGATGGAAGTTCCTGACGAAGTAGAAGCAGCGAACGCTTTCGCCCCAGGCACCAAAAACTCTCTCAAAGGCGCGTTGGTACCAATGATGACCCCTAAAACCATCGCCAAAAACGGCGGATTGGCTAATTCGTTCACGATTCGTTTCCCGGTTTCTCGGATTTGCAAGGCGCATTTCTTCACCGGATTCTTCTCTCGCACGATGGCGTCGCTCATGGCTGGACCGGCAATGATTAAGAACCCAACCGTCCATAACAAAGGCGTCCAACCGACTAAATATAAAGCGATGTACCCCGCAATGACATCTGCATTAGCCGCGCCTAAAACCTCGGTCAAGAACACGAGCGGTAGCGTAAACGTGTTCCCAAACGCGCACGCGGCTAAGCCTAAACGTGGCATCACGTCGTCTTTACACTCGATATCGATAGCCGCCGCCGATATCGAGTTGTTGTTATTGCTCGCTCTATTACCACCACCACCACTACTTTTCTTCTTCTGTAACGAGGCCATCGTTACGACTAATTTGGTCAACACCACCCCACAAATCGTCCCGGCGATGACTTGCGACAACGCGCCAAACGGCAACACCATCAGCGATTGGTTCAAAGGCGTCTTCGTTAACGTCCCGGCGACTCTCGTGCACAAATAACACGGCAACAAAACGTTAAACGCTAATTTACTCACCACCACTGGCGTTTCCAACGGCAAACGTTTCTTCAAAATCAACTTGCTCACGACCACGCACAACACGCAAATCTTAAAAATCGCCGTCGAACACTTGATGAAAATCGGAACGTTAAACCCGTACGACAAAGCGTTCAAAAAACCACTGAACAGAGGGTTCACTTTCGCTAAAACCTGCGCCACGAACGGGACGTTGAACACGACCACCGCTAACGCGAACGAGCTGAATACCATTTTCGGCGTCGCCGTCGACGAAAACTGTTTCTGTCTGTTTTGATCGTAATACGGATCGGACGCGTCCAGTTTCACCGATCCCCAGGACAACGGGAAAGGGACAAACATTCGCGGGTGAAATTTTCTTTCGTTATTGTTGTTTTGTTCTTCTTCTTGTTGTTGCATCATCGTCGTGTTCTTCTCTTCTTCTTCTTCTTCTTCGTCGTCTGCTTCCCCTCCCGCGGTTGTCCTTTTCGCTCGCATCCTTTGCGTCAGAATTCGTCTGTTTCTTCTCCCTCCTTTAAACAAACACACTTTGAGAGCGGAGGAGGAAGAAGAGGAAGAGGAGGAATACGACGTCGACGCAGTGTTCGATGATTTTGCCACCAGGGAGGCGCGTTGTAAAGTCGTCTGTTTCGTCGTCATCTTTGCATCATCACACACCACTTTCAGAATGCCTCTCGCGTTGTTGTTTATCCACATTGTCATTTTGTTTCGTTTTCGCGAGACAAAAACGAAGAAACCTTTTTAAAAGCAAAAGAATCCTCTCTTTGTTGCGCTCTCTGTCTTTCTCTCCTCGGTCCGAAAAGAAGAGAGAGAGTAAGTTGATTCTGTTATAAAAACGAGAGAAGAAAAGCTTTACTCCTCCTCGAGCTCTCTTTTTATAAAGCGTGTGATAAAGAAGAACAACACACGAGAGAGAGAGAGATTTGTGTTTTTTTGAGGAAAACAAAGGGGGGAGAAATGAATGAATTTTTCATCGTCCAAAAAAAATTCAATCAAGAAAGAGGAAGAAAAAAGAAGAATTTTTTCATCTCGTCAAAAGTCGTTTCATAACGATGGAGATCTTGATTTTACATCAGATGCTCTCGAACTTCACGTGATAAGAGAAGCAAAACAACACAACGAGTTATATCCAATTCATATCAAAGGGACAGAAAATATAGCCGACGTTTTCACTCGAATGCATTTCTTATCTGTGATGTCAAGAATAGAATGCATTTTGAATTGCATATCAATTTTTAATTGTGTGATATCAACCTGTTGAAAAACTTCAATACAAGGATAAAATGAATCTCTCAATTTTTTGTGGTGTTGGATATTTTTTTTTTTGGCTCGAAAAACAGCAAAAAAACATCACTGTGAAATTTTCTATCATCATGTTCGCTTTGTCATCTTCGAGCTCGCGCATCGCTTCTTCTTCTTCGACGAGGAGGACTTCGTCGAAAAGCTCGAAATGGAGACGAAGAAACGAAGGCGTTTGTTTTGTCTCCTCCAAATCTGGATTGGAAATTGACAGCAGCGCTGAAAAAACGAAGAAATCATCATCATCATTTTCATCATCGATCCAAAACACATTTTCTTCATCAGCGTCTCTCATCAAAGCGTGTAGTCTTTCCACGTCTTTCTTCCTCTTCCAAACAGAAAACGCGTTCGC
>Ga0255758_10001434_pt1 | contig 24149 bp, 23 predicted proteins | sample 011ome_24_FD_179958 | JGI IMG/M metagenome (GOLD analysis project Ga0255758, IMG submission 179958) | Coastal salt marsh microbial communities from the Groves Creek Marsh, Skidaway Island, Georgia - 011513CT metaG (version 2) | ecosystem: Environmental > Aquatic > Marine > Intertidal zone >...
CAGAGCTTGTTGAGACTGATGAGGTTGTGGTAGTTGGTGATAGTAAAGAGGGATGGGCTAAAGCCTTCCGTCAAATCATAAGCCGCCTCTATGCTGGTGAGATACCTAAGTGGGACACATCTAAGGTACGTCCTGCTGGTGCTAGACTGAAGACCTTTGGTGGACGTGCCTCTGGTGCTGAACCGTTAGAGAACCTATTCAAGTTTGCGGTGAATACATTTAAGAAAGCCGCAGGACGTAAGTTGAATAGCCTTGAGTGTCATGACATTATGTGTCAGGTAGCTGCTGCTGTTGTGGTTGGTGGGGTTAGACGCTCTGCTATGATTAGTCTATCAAACCTAAGTGATGACCGTATGCGTCACGCTAAGATGGGTAACTGGTGGAACGAACAGGTCAACCGTAGCTATGCTAACAACTCCATTGCCTTCACAGACAAGCCAGATATGGGTAGCTTTCTCCGTGAATGGTCAGCATTGTATGAATCTAAGTCAGGTGAACGAGGTATATTTAACCGTGAAGCAGCCCAAGCTAAGGCAGAAAGTATTGGCAGAGAAAGCCGCAGCGATTTTGGAACGAACCCCTGTGGAGAAATCAGTCTCAGAAGTAGACAATTCTGTAACCTCTCCGAAGTTGTCATCAGAGAAACCGATGGAGTCGGAGAGCTTGAGAAGAAAACCGAAATCGCAACGATCATTGGGACGATTCAATCAGCCCTTGTGGACTTCAAATACCTGTCACCGAAATGGAAAAAGAACTCCGAAGAAGAAAGGCTACTAGGCGTATCTCTTACTGGTATCTTTGACCACAAGATTATGTCTGGTCAGGGTGAGTATGAGAAGTCTGTGCTTGGTGGTACGTTAGAGAAGCTTCGTGATATAACTCGTGATGTTAACAAGGAATGGGCTGAGAAGCTAGGCATCAATCCATCAAAGGCTATCACCACAGTTAAACCTTCTGGTACTGTATCACAGTTAGTTAATAGTGGTAGTGGTATCCACCCTCGCTATGCTAAACACTACATCCGTAGAGTAAGAGCAGATGTTAAAGACCCTCTTGCTACTTGGATGCAGGAGAAGGGTGTCCCCTGTGAGGTTGATGTATATAATCCACAGAACCTAGTGTTTGAATTTCCTATGGCTTCTGCTTCTAATAGTCTTACACGACATGACATTGGTGCTATTGAACACCTAGAGCTATGGCTTACATACCGTAATCACTGGACTGACCACAACCCATCAGTAACTATCTATGTAGGTGAGGATGAATGGGCTGATGTAGGTGCATGGGTATGGAAACATTGGGATGAAGTGTGTGGTGTATCCTTCCTACCTCGTGAGGATGACAACCATTCCTACGCACAAGCACCCTATGAAGAGATTACAGAGCAGCAGTATAAAGAACTAAATGCAGCTATGCCAGTAATTGACTTTGCTGAGTATACAGAAGTCCTTGATAATACTACATCTTCTCAGGAATTAGCCTGTACTGCTGGTGTATGTGAAATCTAAAGTGTAACTATTAGCGAAAGTTTGAATAAAATGAGAGTTTTAGGAAACGATTATAACATTACAGATGGCTTATTGAGAAAGCTTTCTGAACTGTATCCAGATAAACTTCCGCTTAATCAAGTGTCCTCTGAGGAGTTATCTTTCCTCAGGGGTCAACAGTCTGTGATACAGAAGTTACATGAATTACAAGACAACGATTTTGAGGAAGATTAAATGGGAAGTTTAATGGGAAGAACACCTCGTCCAGCCCCACCCCCAGCGAGACCAGTGACTGCTGTTACTAAGACTCCTGACATTGAGATGGACGATACAGAATTAACATCAGAGCAACTGAAGAAAAAGAAGACAGGCAAAAAAGGCCTGAAGATTCAACTACAAGACACCGCTACACAGACAGGTAGTGAAGGTTCTGGTGTTCAAGTACCTACAGGAGAGTAGTATGGGTAGTATAAGTAAATCACTTGGGTTTAGTAAGAAGTCAAGAGCTTCTTCTAGGTCTTCTAGTATGTCTACTCCTTCTACTGCTGCTGCTAAAAGCACTGAAGAAGGAGATGAAACAGATATAGCTACTACATCTACCATGCTAGGTATTAGTAAAAAAGGTAAGAAAGCCCTTGTCACACAACCAGCCTCAGCTAATGTAGGTGGTGATGGTGGTGTCGGGCTTAACATTCCAAAAGGATAATTAAATGGAACAAGGTGTAGGTGAAGTAGCTAAACGCTACAGTCAACTTGAAGGGGAGCGAGACACCTTTTTAGAACGAGGACGCGAAGCAGCAAGGCTTACCATTCCTACTCTTTTACCAGATGAAGGTCATAGTAGTTCAAGTATCTACAGTACACCATATCAAGGTATAGGGGCAAGGGGTGTAAACAATCTCGCATCTAAATTGCTTCTGGCTCTACTACCTCCTAACAGTCCCTTCTTCAGACTTACTATTGATGACTTTGATTTACAGCAGATTGCTGGCGATAATCGTGGTCAAGTAGAAGAAGGACTGGCACGAATTGAACGTGCTGCAATGCAAGAGATTGAGGGTAAAGCTATCCGTGTGCCTGTCTTTGAAGCTCTTAAGCTTCTGATTGTGACAGGTAATGCTCTTGTATATATGCCTAAAAAAGGCGGTATGAAAGTATACAGACCTGACCGTTACGTTACTAAACGTGACGCTATGGGTAATGTTCTAGAAATCATTACAAAAGAAACAGTATCACCCATGATGCTTCCTGAGGAAGTACAGGCGATGCTGCCTCAATCAGAAACCCCAGTTAAATCTCTAAACCTTTATACAAAGCTTATGAAGACTAATAGAGGCTTTGATGTATTTCAAGAGGTTGCTGGCATAGAAGTCCCTAACTCTAGGGGAACATATAAAGATGACACAAACCCATTTATCCCTCTTCGGTTCATCCGTATAGACGGAGAAGATTACGGACGTGGGTATGTAGAAGAATACATTGGAGACCTAAGAAGCCTTGAGTCACTTACTCGTGCTATTGTGCAGGGTAGTGCTGCTTCCTCTAAGGTACTCTTTCTTGTACGTCCTAATGGTACAACAAAATCTTCTGACCTTTCTAAAGCACCTAATGGTGCGTTCCTTAATGGTGATGCTAATGATGTATCTACCCTACAGGTACAGAAAGCAGCAGACTTCCGTGTAGCATTAGAAACTATGCGTATGATTAATGACCGCATGGCTGCTGCCTTCTTGTTGAACAGTTCAGTACAACGAGCAGCAGAGCGAGTGACAGCAGAAGAAGTTCGCTTCATGGCACAGGAACTTGAGACTGCCCTTGGTGGTGTGTACTCAATTCTGTCTCAGGAGTTTCAGCTTCCTCTGATTAACCTCCTACTAAACTCTCTGCAACAGCAGGGTAAAATGCCTAAGATGCCTAAGGACAGCGTTAAGCCTACCGTTGTTACTGGTATTGAGGCACTTGGTAGAGGTCAAGACCTTAATAAACTTGCAACTTTCTTGCAGTATCTACAGCCACTAGGGGCTGAAGTTATTGCTAGTGAGATGAACATCAATGACTACATTGACCGTCTTGGTGCTTCTCTAGGGATTGATACTTCTGGTCTGATTAAATCACAGGAACAGAAGATGCAAGAACAAATGGCACAACAACAAATGATGCAACAACAAATGTTGGAACAGACAGCTATGGGAGCAGCACAAAGAGCAGCCCCAGCAGTAGCTGGTAACATAGACCCTGATCAAATACGTCAGGCATTGGAGCAAGTTAGCGAATGACAGAATCAGTGAACACACATCAAGAACAACCACCAGAATCACAAGAGCATATTGATGCTATGTTGAAGAAGGTAGAAGGTCAAGCACCTTCTGATCGTCCTGATTGGTTGCCTGAAAAATTTAAAAGTCCAGAAGACATGGCAAAGGCTTACTCAGAATTAGAGAGCAAGCTTGGTAAGGGTAGTAAAGAAGAGACCCAAGAAACAGATGAACTAGCTGAACAGGTAGAACAGACTAGCTCTGAAGTTTCCGAAGCCCTAGATGCCAAGGGGCTGGACTTTGATGTATTTCAACAGGAATACTTAGATAATGGTGAGCTTTCGGCTGATGCTTATACAGCATTGGAAGAAGCTGGCTTCTCTCGTACTCTTGTTGATAGTTGGATACAAGGTCAGAACGCTCTGTCCTCACAAGTAGAAGCAGAGATGCACTCTATTGTGGGTGGACAGGAACAGTATTCTGAGCTTATGCAATGGGCATCTAACAATCTACCTGAATCAGAAATAGATGCCTTTAATGCAGCAGTAGACTCACAGAACCCTTCTAATATCAGGTTTGCTGTACAAGGTCTTTATGCACGTTATCGTTCAGAGGCTGAACCTAATCTCCTTCAAGGAGGTACTGGTGCTGTGTCCTCTGGTGGGAAGTTTGAAAGCAATGCAGAATTAACTGCTGCTATGCGTGACCCTAGATACGCAAAGGACTCCGCCTACAGGCAACAAGTCGCTGATAAGTTGGCTCGTTCTAGTCTGTTCTAAATGTTGCATTGGATTGGGGGACTTGTTCCCCCTCTCCTTCTAAACACATCTACTATGGGTGTGCTTAGAAGGGGAAACCCTACCTCAAGTTATTACTGACTAAAATAACCCTGACCCCTTGCGAGGGACAATCTAGGCCAAGACGTGTTGGTAGTGCTGAGACAATTAACTCAACATTATCTTTTAGAAAGGGATGATATTATGGCTTCTGCCGCTTCAAACCCTGCATATAGCGTTAGCTTTCAGGGACAAAATAATAACACAGGTGACGTTCGTGATTTATTTCTCAAACTCTATGCTGGTGAAGTTCTCACCGCATTTGAGGAAAAGAAAGTCATCATGGACAAAGTGCGTACTCGCACAATCTCAAAAGGAAAGTCTGCTTCCTTCCCAATGACAGGCCGTGCTTCTGCTGAGTACCTAACCCCAGGAAATGAAATCACTGGTGGTCAGATTCGTGCTGGTGAACGCATCGTTACTATTGATGATCTGCTGATTAGCTCACAGTTCATTGCTAATATTGACGAAGCTATCAACCACTACGATGTTCGCTCAATCTACTCAAAAGAAGCTGGTATTGCATTGGCTAACGAAGCTGACCGTAACGTAGCTCGTATGCTGGTTAAGGCTTCTTTGTCAACCAACGCTGCTCGTGCTGCTGGTCTCATTCAGGACTACAAATCATTTACTGAAGAAGACTTCACAGACAACGTAGTAATCGGTGACAACGCTGCTGACGATTTAGTAGCTTCAGACATCGCACAAGCTATCTTCAACGCTCGTAAAGAGATGGAGAAGAAGAACGTACCGACTGATGGTGCAGTAGTAATGCTTCCACCAGACCAGTACTATGCACTGCTTGATGTGACTGATGGTAACAAGCTGGTTTACATGAACCGTGACTTCGGTGGTGAAGGCTCTATTGCTTCTGCAACTGTACCTTCAATCGCTGGTATGCCTGTTTATATGTCAAACCATGCCAATGTAACTAACCTCTACACCGCACTTGCTGCTGGTGCTGGAGAAGGTGTAACATCAGACAACGCACCTCTGGCTAACACTGCTGGTTCAGGCCGCACTACTCACTATGACTTACCTACTACTGATGTAGACGGTGCAGACATGGTGGCTCTTGCTGCTCGTATCCGTGGCTTCGTGTTCACACCAGACGCTGTTGCTACTGTTAAGCTGATGGACTTAGGCCTTGAGTCTGAGTACCAGATTAATCGTCAGGGTACACTGATGGTTGCTAAGTACGCTATGGGACATAACGTCCTGCGTCCTGCTTCGGCTATTGCTCTTCTTGAGTATGCCTAAATAACATAGAGGGGAGAGGCTTCGGCTTCTCTCCTTTTTTATTATGCACGTTTTTCTATTGTTAGTTTACTTAGGAGTGGGAGATGACAGAGTACTCGTCAGTAATGATATGTACTTCAGGTCAATCCTAGACTGTAACTTTTTTGCTTCTGAGGTATCCAAGAGATATGGTAACTATCAGTACTCTGACTGGATAGATAATAGGGATAAGGTAACAGCCTATTGTATTCCTAAATACATAAACCCTAACACAGTGGAGGTGTACTGATGCTTGCAGAATTAGCTGCGGCTAACGCAGCATTTGCTATTATCAAGGAAGCAGTATCAAATGGTAAAGACCTCCTTAGTGCTGGTAGTGCCATTTCTGATTTTGTTAATGCTAAAGAAGACCTAAGAAAAAATGGTGAAAAGAAAAAGAAGTCACCATTTGCCTCTAACGAACTAGAAGAGTTTCTTGCCTTAGAAAAGATTAAGGAACAAGAGGAACACCTAAAACAAATAATGATATGGTCTGGCAGGGCTGGTCTCTGGGATGACTGGCAAAAGTTTCAAGCAGAGGCTAGAAAAGAAAGACAAAGACAGCAAGAAGAAGCCTTAAGAAAACGACAGGAATTTATAGAACTTATGCAATTAATTATTGTGGGAATTGTTTGTCTTGTGGGAATTGTTTGTCTTGTTTGGTGGGGTTTATGGTTAAGAGGACAATAGAGTACTATGAAAAACATGAAGATTAAAAAGTCTAGCGTCAATGAAACAGCAAAGTATAGGAAGTAATTATGCCAGAAGTAGGTGGAAAGAAATATAAGTATACCAAAGAAGGTATGGCTAAAGCTAAAGCAGAATCCAAGAAGACAGGTAAGAAGATGTCTTTTGGTGGTATGCCTCAGAAACAGGTAGCTGCTATTATGGCTAAGTATGGAAAGAAAAAGTAATGGCTATTAAACACGCAGGAGAAACCTTTTCAGGTGTAAACAAACCAAAGCGAACACCAAGTCATTCTAAGAAATCTCATGCGGTGTTAGTCAAGAAAAATGATAAATTAAAGATTATACGCTTTGGTCAAAAAGGTGTGAGTGGTGCTGGTAAAAATCCAACTACTGCTTCAGAGAAGGCAAGACGTAAGTCCTTCAAAGCACGTCATGCAAAGAATATAGCCAAGGGTAAGACGAGTGCGGCTTACTGGGCTGATAAGGTAAAATGGTGATAACATGGCAGCTACAACAAAACTAGATGCAGTTAATACAATGCTTTCTGCTATTGGTGAAGCACCAGTCAACAGCCTTTCTTCTGGTTTGGTTGAAGCTGAAATCGCAGAAACAATACTTAATACAACTAATCGTGAGGTGCAGTCTCAAGGCTGGCACTTCAATACAGAATACAACAAGTCATATGCTCAAGACAGTGATGGACACGTTGTTATAGGTTCTGATATTCTTCGTGCTGATGCTACGCTAGAGGCTAATGGTAAAGACCTAGTACAGCGTGGCACTAAGATGTACGACAGGAAGAACCATACGTTTGCCATTGGTGCTAGTACTAATCTTGATGTAGTAGTAGAATTAAACTTTGAAGACTTACCAGAAGTAGCTAAGAGATACATCACTCTAAAGAGTACTCGTGTGTTTCAGGACAGGGTTGTAGGGTCAGGCACTCTACACGACTTCCAAAGGGAAGATGAAGAACGTGCTTACTTTGAATTAAAGCAGTTTGACAAAGCTACTGATGATGCTAATATCTTTGATAACTATGATGTCTTTAGTATTATAGACAGACAAGGACGGAGAACAGTGTAATGGCACTTATCAGTCAGTCAATCCCCAATCTTATTAATGGTGTGTCGCAACAGCCGCCATCATTACGTCTTAACACACAAGCAGAGCTACAAGAAAATGCACTATCTAGCGTTGTTACAGGGTTATCAAAACGCCCAAGTACTGAACACCTTGCCGATTTGGGGGTAATCTCTAATACTGATAAAGCTTTTATACACACAATTCGCAGGGACGAGAACGAGTATTATACTCTTATTATTGATACTGCTGGTACTCTCAGAGTCTACGACAAGGAAGGTACAGCCAAAACTGTTACCAATAATGCCTCAAGTTATTTCTCTGGTCTCACAGACCCCAGTAAAGAAATAGCAGCAGTCTCTATTGCAGATGCTACATTCCTTATTAATAAGAACACGGAAGTAGCCAAGGGTACAACAACTTCTTCTACTCGTAATCCAGAAGCACTAGTCTATGTCAAACAGGCTGACTACTCTTCTACCTATCGCTTAGTTATTACCAAGGGTGGTAGCTCTAGTACAGTTGAGTTTGCTACAAAGTCTAGCACACAGAGTAGTACAACGCTTACGCAGGATGCTGAACGTGGTGCTTCTACTGACTTGATTGCTACTAATCTAGATACCTTCTCAGGTACTTCTGTTAGTACAACATACTATGATGATATTACTGATGGCTCTGCTGTTACTGGTATTACAATTACTCGCTATGGCTCAGTGTTACATATTCAGTCTACAGATACTACAGACTTTCAAGTAGAAGTAGGTGACTCCCACGGTGGAGAACATTTACTTGTATTTAAGGATGAGACACTAGACTTTAAGAAGCTTCCTGTTGAAGCTGCTGAGGACTTTATCATTAAGATTATTGGTGATAACGAGAAGGCACAAGATGACTACTATGTAAAGTATACTGGTGGTGTCTGGAAAGAAACAGTACAGCCTAACATCTTGTTAGACCTTGATGCTTCTACTATGCCTCACAAACTGATTAAGAACCCTGATGGTTCTTTTACCTTTGATGAGGCAGCTTATGCTCAAAGAGATGTAGGTGATGACAGCACTAATAGCTATCCTTCTTTTGTAGGATACACGCTGTCTGACATCTTCTTCCATCGTAACAGGCTAGGACTACTAGCAGACGAGAATGTTATCTTTGCTCGTGCTGGTGAGTTTCTTGAGTTTGACTTCTTTCGTAAGACAACACTAACCATTGTAGATAGTGACCCCATTGACGTGGCTGTGTCCTCTAACAAGGTTAGTATACTCAAACACGCTGTACCATTCAACGAGAGCCTACTGCTCTTCTCAGACCTTACGCAGTTCAAAGTTACAGCAGAACCTCTCCTAACTCCTGAGACTATCAACGTGGCTAACACCACAGAGTTTGAGGCATCCCTAAGAGCAAAGCCAGCACAGGCTGGTAAGTATGTTTACTTTGCCTCTAAGCGTGGTGCATGGGCAGGATGCTGGGAGTACTTTGTTGATACTGACACAGACGTTAATGACGCTAGTGAAATTACAGCGCACGTCCCTGAGTATCTAAACGGTGAAGTCAAGAGTATTCAAGCGTCCTCTAACGAGGATATGCTGCTCTTACAGACGACTAATGACAGTGAAGCTATTTATGTATATAGATACTACTGGTCAGGACGAGAGAAGCTTCAGGCCTCTTGGTCACGCTGGGTATTTGATGGTGATGTAGTAGGGTTTTCTTTTAACCGTGCTGATATTGATATACTAATTAAGAGAGGTACTAACCTCTACTTAGAAAGACTTAATCTATCAGTAGACAATGCTACGTTATACACAGAAGGTAGCTTTCCTATCTTCTTAGATAGACGAGTAAGACTAGAAACTGGTGGAACTACAACAGTACCATATTCAGATACTAACTTAAAGTATGTTGACCAACGTGGTAGAGTTATACAAGTAGGGAGTGTAGCAGCACTACTCGCTGATGGCGAAGTAGTTTATGCTGGTATTCCTTTTACGTTCAAGTACCAGTTTTCTGAACCAGTAATTAAACAAGATAATAAACCCATAACAACAGGTATACTGCATATTAGAAACTACGCAGTAACCTACAATAGTACAGGATTCTTCAAGGTTAAGATACAACCACTAAAACGAGATATATACGAGCGTACCTTTACAGGACGTATTGTTGGTGGTGGTGCTAACCTCTTAAATAAGGCTGCTATTGATTCAGGCACTTATCGCTTTGGTGTTATTGGACACGCTGATGAAACCACAATTACTCTAGAGAGTGATAGTCATCTGCCCTGTGTATTCCAATCAGCAGAGTGGGAAGGGTTCTTTGTACTTCGTTCTAGGAGAATGTAATGCAAGGTCATGTGAGAAAGAGTACTCAAGAAGATGTAGACTATCTATCAATTAATCTAAGGAGAGAGGATGCTATTGAAGTACTCTCCTCACATGGTAATGTAAAAGAAGCACTACAGGTAGGCTTTGACGAGTCAGAAGACTGTAGTACTATTATTGTCTCCGACACAGGAGAGATTGCTGGTATGTATGGAATAGCTAGGTATGATGAAATAATGGGCATACCGTGGCTTCTTACCGCACCTCCTATAGAAAAGATTTGGTTGCCCTTTCTGAGAAGGTCTCGTGTTTGGGTAGAACATATGAATGATAAGTATCCTATACTCGTAAATGCTTGTGATGCAGACTACACTAAAGCTATCAACTGGCTTCGTTTTGTGGGCTTCACGTTTATTAAAAAGCATGATAAATGGGGGGTAGGAGATAGACCCTTTTTAGAATTTGTAAGGATAAAAGATGTGTGAACCAACAACAATGGCAATCTTGTCTGCTGCATCTACAGGCATTGAGTTTTTAGAAGCAAAAAGACAAGCCGATGAACAACAAGCACGTTATGATCAAAACAGAATAGCATCAGCACAAGCAAGAGACTTAAAGATACAGTCACTCAATCAGAGGGCTATTCAGGAATCTGAGGCTGCTGGTGAGGCTAAACAGAAACAAGCTATAGAAGCTTTAGAAAAGCGTGAACGTGCGGTAGTAGCGGCTGGTGAAGCTGGTGTTACTGGTGGTTCTGTTGATATGCTGCTTGCTGATTATACGGCACAAAAACTTCGTGGTGTAACCACAATTAATAGAAACCTTGAGAATATTGAAAGACAAATAGAGTTAGAAAAGATGGGTGCTTCTGCGGAGGCTGAGTCTAGAATTAACTCCATGCCTCAGGGTACACAACCTAGCTTCTTAGCTGCGGCTATTAGTGCTGGGGCAAGCGGCTACGCAGCATACAAAACGTATGAAGTAGAACCAGCAGGAAAGTATGAATCTGTGTTTGGTAAGCCTACTATTGTAAATAGCGAACCACTTTCGTATTAGGGAGATACTAATGGCACAAACTAGAGTACCTGTAGAACGGATGCGTCCTTCTGCACGGTTGCAGCCAACGGCTAGACCTGTGGAGACTTATGTTCGTCCACCAGAGTTGCCAGAACAAGAAAGCGAACTTGGTGCTTTTATTAGGGCTGTTGCCCCTGCTGTTGAGACAGTAGCTAAACTTGAATACGAAAAGAAAGTCAAACAAAAGCGAGAAGTAGAAAAAGGTATTGCTTCTGCTCGTGCATTTGATGCAAGACTAGGAGCATCACAAGCTTTATCAGCAGCCTTTGATGACTTCGCTGATCCTGCTAATACTCAAGAATACTTAGAGATGACTCCTGAAGAAGTCAGGGATAGACGTGCTGCAATTATGCAACCATATATAGATAAGGTTGCTCAGTCAGGTGATGAACAACTTGCACAGGCTTTTCAACAAGACCTTGAGCTAGGTAATCTTACCTTTTTTACGCAATCGTTTAATCCTAAACAACGTGAGTATCAACTAAATAACAAGTTAGACGAAGTATTTACAGAAGCTCTTGCTATTAACAATAGACAGATGATGCTGCCTACCAATCAGTTTGCAGTACAGGCTTCTATTTCTGAGTTACAACAAAAAGCTCGTGATGATGCAACAGACGAACTCTTCTCTAAGTTTCAGGCTGCGTATGGTATTCCTTGGGATACTATTAATGCCTATGCTGTAGAAATAGCTAGGAATACTGTTGGTGATACTGGACGTAATAACATCTACAGGTGGTTAGATAGAAACCAACAACTAGGCGTATCTAAATACTCAAAAGATGTTGCAATCATCAACAACACACTTGATGCTCGTGATAAGCAGATACTAAAAGCACAAGAACCACTTTACTTTCAACAGCAAGTTATGGCTAATGTTGAGAAACATATGGAAACTGGTCTTTGGTCTGATCTAGGAGTTGACCAACCATTAGTAGGTCCAGCAGGGGGTAAGTTTACTATTAAAGACTTAGATGTTGTAGCCGCTTATGAAACAATAGCTCAACGTGATGGTATCTCTAGAGTAGCTCAAATGGATTGGTTTAGGACAACTGGTTTAATTCCTTCAATCAATCGTAATGCTATTATGAGTGGTAAAAACTTTTGGGCATCTGGTGATTTAACAGATGCTACAAAGGCTAAAAATGCAGCAGCCGCCTTCTATGCAGTAGAAGAGCTTATGGCGTATAATATTGAGATACCAGAAAATCTTCTTTCTCCAGATCAGAAAAAGCTTTTTGATGTTATTAGTATTCTTAATCGTGATGCTGGTGTTGGTAAAGATATTGTAGAAGATATTGGATTAGCACAAAGCGTTAACTTTGACTTAGCTCCTTCTACTAAGCTAAAAGAAAAGGCGCAATCACAATTAAACCAATTTAGTCCTTTATCAACAGACCACAGTGAATCAATTAATAATGCAGCCAATGCTCTTGAAATAGCTAATACAGCAAGTATCTTTATGCAGTTAGGTTATAGTGAAGACGATGCTTTAGATAGAGCAGCAACAATATTTGAAGCTGATCATGTTATTCATAGTCTTTCAAATGGAGTAAAGATTTCACTAAAGCAGTTAAACACAGACCCTAATGTAACAGTGCCTTTAGTAGAAACTGTAGATACTATTAGTAATCTTTTAAGTCAAAGTTCTGCTTTACAAAACTACTTAAAGATTAACTACGCAGCAGCAGATGATGGTGATTTAGCTTTTGGTTTTTCTAATGACCCATTAAATCGTAATGCGTTAAGACTTAATGTCTATAATGGTAGTGGACAAGTAGTAGGGTTTATACAAACTGTTAGTAAAACACAACTACTGACTGATGAAAACTTTGTAACTAATCTTATGTCTCAGATAAAAACAGAAGCACGGAACACTAATCTTGACCTTAATCAACCTCCTGCTGTTGATCAGTCTATTCTAGACTACGAAGCACAGGTAGCACAGATGACTGAGCAAGAGCGTAGAGCAGAAGCAAGGTTACAAGCAGCAAGGCTTGGTGAAGATGTTATTGATGTCATTAGTGAGATAGCTCCTGTTACTTCTATAGTAGAAGAACAAGCACCTGTAGAACCAGAATTAGAAGAACAAGCACCTGTAGAACCAGATATGTTATCTCCTGACGACATAATGCTACAAGAAGCAACAGATGCAGTTGGTACAGGAACTTCTAGATTAGGTCAAATGATTAATGTAATAACTGGCGATCTAGGATTTGAGCTTGATGCACAAGAAGTAACTAACGCTATTCAGCGTTCCTTACCTACTATTAGTGATTCTGAAGAGGGTGTTGGTACATTCTTTGATGAGTCTTATCAAGCAGCCAGAGATAATTATACTAAACTAGAAGCTATCAGAGAAGCTAAAAGAATACTAGCTGATTCTCCTGATATTATAGAAGCTCTTGGTTTAGACAAGAGAGGAATGTTTGGTGTTGATGTTTCTGGAAGACGTATCACAATTAACCAACAAGCAGCAATCGCAAGGAGTATTATTGCAGTGAGAGATGCTTCTGAAAAACAATATGACTTAGAAACTGAAGCAAACTTAACAGAAGCTTTAGACTTAGCAGCAACCCAAAAAGGTATTAGTGCTGATGACATTCTCAATAAAGTGATAAAGCCTATGGCGTATCATGAATCTGCTGGTACAATGGATGCTAATATACAACAGTATGGTGGAGGTCCTGCTCGTGGTTTAATGCAGTTTGAACCAGAACGGTTTAACACAGCTAAGAACAGAGCTAAGAACTATTTTGCAAGAATAGGACAGCCAGTCCCAGAATGGATTATGAATATTCCAGAAGGTTCTGATGCGTCTGACTTGTCTGGTAATCAGCAAATGGCTTTGGCTGTTTATGATCTACTAGAACATCCTACTGCTGATATAGCTAAAGTTGTTAACGGTGAAGAAAAGATATGGGACTTTTGGGCTAAGAACTGGTGGGCTGGAGACCCTAAGGATAGGGTAACTCGTATTAGGTCTTTCCAGAAAAGTCTTAATGAGTATGAAAAAACTCTACCAACAGCCAATGATGATACGGCAATGGTTTCTCCTACTGAAGAAAGTGGTTCATTAGGAACTCAAGTAGCTTCTTTTATGAAAAGCTTAAGTCCTATTAAATCAGCAAATGCTGATGTATTTGATGCAGTAGAAGAAGCTTTTATTGAAGTTCCTGTTAGAACACCAATGCAAGCAGATGAGGTTACTACTAATGTAGTTAAGACAATTACTCCAGTAGCTAATACAAACGCTGTACCTGAAGATCAGCAACTTGTAGTTGGTAAGGAAGCTCCTGCTGAAATGGTAGGTGATATGATTCTTTCTAAGAACCCTGCTGACGTAGCTATGAGATACTTAGGAATGAGTGAAGACAGTGAAATAGGTGCTATGGTTATTAGACGTTACTTTGATAATGTTGTAGGTGACTGGAATCCTAATAATGAATCTGTTAAAGACTTTGCTAAGAATAAAGCATGGTGTGCAGCGTTCTTAACACAAGTTTTAAGAGACTCAGGCGTTGATACTAAAGAACTAACTGGTTCTGATGATCCGTTTAATCAAATCAGGGCTGCTTCTTATGTTAATGCAGGGACAGGTGTTGAACCTACCCAAGCACAAACTGGTGACATCATGGTTAAGATGCACTCACCAGAAGAACGTGAGAAGTTTAAGCTTGGCGTGGCTCATGTTGGCATCGTTGTAAAAGTAGAAGGTAATCAAGTCTGGTTCATTGGTGGCAACACTGGTGATAAAGTAGAAATATCTTCTTACAATTTAGATGAAGCTGATGTTAAAATTAGACGAGTTACTAAAGCAGAAGACATTCCAGAAGCACAAAATGTTCCGTGGTTGTGGCAACTACGCGTAGGAAAAGCTTATAGAAAGTCTTATGATAAGCTAACAAACTTCTTTGAATAAGGAAATAAACTATGGCTGATTCAGCACAAGATATACTAAAAGGTTTAGGATTTGAGACAGGCGAGAGTGCTTATCCTGTAACCGAAACAGTAAATGAAAGTACTCTTGTCAACGCCCAGCGTGAAGCAGCAGCTAAACAACAGGGTGGCTTCCTGTCTAGCCTACCTGTTGCAGCCGCAGAAGACTGGATTATTCCTTCTATTGTTGAAAATATGGATAGGTTTCGTTCCTATGATGGACAGCCAGTAGATAAGTTTACTCCTGAACTACTAGAACAGTTAACAGGTGGTTTAACTAACAACGATGCCATTGGTGAAGTGCTAGATGAAGCACTCACCGTTGGTGTTGAGAGTGCTTTAGCTGTTAAGGAAACACACTTAAGAACAGAAGCTAGAAGGAAAGAACTACAAGAAGCAGGATGGGGCGGTACTTTTGCTACCTTTGTTGCTAATATGTTTGACCCTGTTGAGTGGGCTGCTATTGGAGCTTCAACGGCTGCTGTGTCGGCTTTAAGTGGTCCTGCTGCTCCTCTTACTGGTACTGCTACAGCAGTCGCAGGAACAGCTTACAGGGCTAAGAAAGCCTATAGTAAAGCTCGTGCCTTTGCTGCTGGTGCTAGTGTATCTGCTGCTGAACTTGCAGCCTTTGAAAGTATCAGGGCTGGTTTGAAGTATGATATGGACGCTAATGATGTTCTAATGACTATGGGCTTTGGTGCTGGTTTAGGTGGTACTATAAACACTGCTACTACAGCCTTTGTTAAAAGAGCTAATGTAGCTAAACTAGCTAAGATTGTAGCAGAGGGTGGAGAACTAACTCCTGCTCAGAAGTTGTTTTACGAAGCTAATAACGTAGAAGCAGTAGCTGAAAGGCTTATTGAAAAAGAGTTAGCCACAGAGCAGTTTTTAGAATCCATTGACGCTACAGATACAGCAAGAGCCTTAGGTGAAGCTGATGAAGTTTCCGTAGTTACTCCTGCTGCTAAAGTTAGTCAAGCAGAAGCAGAAGCTATTCCTGAGATTGCTGGCTGGACTTTGTTTGGCTTGCGTGACCTTATTAGTACTGGTTATCGTTCTGCTAAATCAGAAGTAGCTCGTATTAGACTAGGTTCACGTCTTCTAGGTATGAATAGCGTAGGCTATAAGGGCGGTAAGCTTGAAGCTGAAGACTCAGCATCAGAAATAGCTGAACGTATTCAGGGACAGAATAGAGTTCCCTTTGCTTATATGTTACATCCTAATCAACGTAAGTGGAAGAAAAGAACTGGCGGTAGTATTGAAGACTTTAATCGTTTAGTCTCTAGATATGCTCGTGGTATTATCACTGACGTTGACCCAGAGGTTAAAGCAGTTGGTGACTTGTTAAAGAAACAAGAACGTGTTTTAGCTGAGATGGGTATTAAATATGATGTAGCTGGTTTCACTCCTTCTATGTTAGACCGTCATGCTAACTATCTTGCTCGTATATTTAATGATCAAAGGATCAGAGATATTCGTGCTAGGTTAGGAGATACAGCAGACGAACAGATTGCAGAGTTAGTAGAAGCAGCTATACGCAAAGGTCAACCAAACATTATTGAAGACCTTGCAAACAGTATAGCAAGAAAAGCCTCTAAGACTAAGCAAAAAGGCGCACGTTCTGTTAAGTCACTAGAAGAAGAAGCAGAAGCACTTCTCAAAAGAATGGCTAGAGGATACACCAAAAGTATTACTGACCCTAAGTTAGGTAAGACTGGTGGTCCTGCTACTGTTAATGAGATGACCCTAGAAGACCTTATTGATGTTATGAAGGTTGAGTTTAGGGATGAGCTAGATGATTCTGATATTGAAGATTTAATTGGTCAACTGACTAGAGCAGGAAAGACAAAAGGACACAAGCGTTCTCGTCCTCGTCTTGTTCTTGACGAAAGTACCTCTATTAGAGTAACTAGAGCAGATGGAGAAGTAGAAGACTTACATTTCTATGAACTGTTAGAAGAAGATGCAGAACAACTACACAACTCCTACATCTTTCAGATGTCTGGTGCTATTGGTCTAGCTCGTAAGGGTATTAATACTAATCAAAAAGGTTCAAGCTGGGAAGAGTTTTTAGCTTCCATTGATAAAGAAGTAAAGGCTAAGAACCTTGACCCTGATAAGGCTGCTAGAGAAAAGAGAGCCTTACAGTTTATGTATGACGGTATTACAGGAAGACTAGCCCACCGTGAAGAAGTTTCTAACAGAGCAAGAGAGTGGAACATAGGTATTCGTGCCTTTAGCTTTGCAGTTAACATGGGTATGTCAGGTATGTCAGCCATGATGGAACTTTCTAACGCTCTCTTTGAGTACACAGTAACAACACTTCTGCGTACAATGCCAGCCTACAATCAGTTATACAAGAAGGCTTCCAAAGGACAGCTTGAAGATGGCTTGATGAAAGAGCTTATTGAAGGTCTGGGTGTTGGTGGTGAAGTTCAATTAGGACGTTACAACAGGGCTACTCGTTATGAGGGCAGTAATGTTGAAGGTTATATTGGACCTGAACAACACTGGGCTGGTAAGGCTGCTTTAAAGTCTCAACAGTTTGTTTCATACTGGTCTGGACTAAATGGTGTAACGCAAACCCTTCGTAGAATGTCAATGCTAAATTATTCTACACAGTGGGTACGTTCTGCTAAAAAGGGTGGTATGCCGTTTTCTGATATTAAACTAAAACAGTTAGGCATAACAAATGAGATGGCTGAGAAAATTAAACAAACTATCAACAAGAACGCTACATTTAAGGGTACAACACTAGATAGACTAAATCTAGAGAAGTGGCCTGAGGATGTACGAGAAGCCTTTCAAGCCTCTGGTTTCAAAGAAGCAAGACAGAGTGTTCAGGAAATGAACATTGCATCTACTAACGGATTTCTTAGAAGTGAGTTAGGTAAAACTTTGTTTCAGTTTTTAAGTTTTCCATTAGCCTCCCTAGAACAACAGACAATGCGTCTTGGTGTTAGGGCTGTTGGTGGTGATATAGCCGCTACTAAAGTTATGTTATCAGCAGCTATGATGGGTAGCTTAATGTATATGGCTCGTGTTCAGCTTAATGCAGCAGGACGTGGTGATGCTGATGAGTATATTCAGGAACGTATGAAACCTAAAAACTTTGCTACAGGTGCATTAAGTCAGATAGGAGCAGCTTCTATGTTTAGTTATATCTATCAGCTTTCTACTGGTGCTATGGATGGTAATACTTATGCGATGACCCCTCCAGCAGTTTCAATAGCTCAGTCAGGACTACAGGCTTTAACAGCATATAATAACGGTGAAATCTCTGAGGCAGAATACAGAAGGATGTTACGCATAGCTCCTGGGCAATCTCTCTATGGAATGAGACAAAGTATTAACTTGTTAGCAAACGAATTAGGAAATTAAAGGATAAACGATGGCCTTTTCATACAAAGACTATACAGGTGATGGTGTAACAGATACGTTCACCATTACCTTCACATACCAAAGCACTGACGAAATCAGTGTAACTGTGGATGGTGTGGCTGAAACAGGCCTCACCTTTCCCTCTGTAACAAGTGTGCAGTTAACGTCTGCTCCTGCTTCTGATGCTCTAGTACGAGTACGCAGAACAACTAGCCTTACATCACGAGCCGTAGACTTTGCGTCTGGTTCAGTGTTGACTGAAGAAGACTTGGATAACTCTAACATTCAGGTCTTCCACGCAGCACAGGAAGCTGTGGACACTGCTAGTGATGCTATTACTCTTGCTGATGACGACAAGTGGGATGCACAGTCTAAAGTTATCAAGAACGTAGCAACACCAGTATCAGACAATGATGCTTCTACTAAGGCTTATGTAGACCAGATTGAAATAGATGCAACAGCAGCACAAGCAGCAGCAGAAGCTGCTCAGGCGGCAGCAGAGACTGCTGAGACTAATGCAGCAGCAAGCGCAGCAACAGCCACTACAAAGGCTTCTGAGGCCTCTACAAGTGCCTCTAATGCAGCTTCAAGTGCATCTGCTTCGGCTACCAGTGCTTCTAGTTCATCTACTTCTGCTACAGCTAGTGCGTCAAGTGCTACGGCAGCAGCAGCTAGTGCAGCAGCAGCAGCGGTTAGTGAGACAAATGCAGCAACTTCTGAATCAAATGCCTCGACTTCGGAAACTAATGCGGCATCAAGTGCCTCATCTGCATCGACTTCTGCCTCAACTGCAACAACTCAAGCTGGCATCGCGACTACAAAAGCTGGAGAAGCGGCTACTAGTGAAGCTAATGCGGCTACTAGTGAAGCTAATGCGGCGACATCTGCCTCTAATGCCTCGACAAGCGAGAGCAATGCGGCATCATCAGCTACTGCGGCGGCGGCTTCTCAGGTATCGGCGGCGGCTAGTGCGGCTAGTGCGGCATCAGCCTTCGACAATTTTGATGACACTTACCTTGGCGCAAAAGCAAGTGAACCAACGGTGGACAATGATGGTGACCCGTTAAACCAAGGCGACTTGTACTTTAATACTACAGCAAATGAAATGCGTGTGTATGACGGTGGTAGCTGGATTGCGGCTTCATCGGCTGGCGGTGTTTCATTACTAATGTATGAGTACACAGCAACCTCAGGTCAGACGACATTCTCTGGTTCTGACGACAACGCTAATACACTCAGCTACACTATTGACAACATCATCGTAACGCTTAACGGTGTTGTTCTTGACCCTGACGATTACACAGCAACTAACGGCACAAGCATTGTGCTTGGCACTGGTGCGGCTCTGAATGACGAGCTTAATGTGGTTGCGTTCAAATCCTTCACTACTGCGGATATGGTGTCGGCTACTAATGGCGGTACTTTTGGTAATGACGTTACTTGGGTAGACAACGCAAAGGCCATCTTCGGTGCAGGGTCTGACTTGCAGATTTATCACAATGGGTCAAATAGCTATATTCAAGAGACAGGCACTGGAAACCTGTTTATTGCCAGTGATGCAAACGTAAATATCACTAACCAATCAACGAGTGAACTGAAAGCCACCTTCATATCAAACGGTGCTGTTAATCTTTACTACGACAATGCCGCAAAACTTTCTACCACCGCCACAGGCGTGGATGTCACTGGCACTGTGACGGCGACAGCATTTTCTGGTGACGGCTCTGCTCTTACTGGCATTGCAGGGTTTCCATCTGGCACACTTATGCTGTTTCAACAGACTGCCGCGCCGACAGGCTGGACAAAGCAAACAACACACAACGACAAAGCACTGAGGGTTGTAAGTGGTACGGCTGGGTCTGGCGGTTCAACGGCATTTTCAACTGCACTAGGAACACCAGCAGTTAGCGGTTCTGTTTCTGTTAGTGGTAACATTTCTGACACCACGCTTTCTACTACACAGATGCCTTCTCACTCTCATGGATACAGGGTGGCTGGAGGTAACAATGCCACAAACTCAAGTTATGGAAATAACACTGGGGCTAACGCCGTAGTTAACGGAACTACAAACAGTACTGGTGGTGGTGGCTCTCACAATCACGCTCACAACTTAGCTGGTTCTCTTTCATCTGCAACTACCGCAATCAATGTTCAATATGTTGATTTGATCATTGCATCAAAGGATTAATATGGAAACGCCAAACTTTATAGAATCTTATCAAACTGAACAATACGATTTTTGTGACAGGGTTGTTGCAAGGCTTGAGGAGTTACTTGATGCAGAAAAAAGTCCAGAATCGCAAGGGCATTTACAAGTAGGCTCAGAAACAAATGGTGGAGCAGAGGTCAGGGTAGATTTTTCTTTTAATTTTCTTCATTTACAAGACCTTTTAAATACTGAGATGCACAACATATTACGACAATATTTGCCAGAGTACGGTAAAAAGTACAATGCTTTTAATGGACAGCTTTGTATGTCACAGGACATGAAGGTGCAAAAGACACTGCCTAAAGGTGGCTTTCATACTTGGCATTGTGAGCAGTGTGCTGCTGCGCCAGCAAGAAATTTAACGTGGACGTTGTACTTAAACGACATTCCAGACGGTGAGGGTGAAACAGAGTTCATTGAGTATGGTGTAAAAGTTCAGCCTAAAAAAGGATTGCTGTGTTTTTTCCCAGCAACTTGGACACATACCCATAGAGGCAACCCCGTTTATTCCTGTGACAAATACATAGCCACAGGATGGTATTACTTAGTGTAGGAGACTTTTATGTCTAAATGGACAGTAATTTTTGATGATGGTCAGATTGGAAAAGATGGTCATTTTTATAGCAATCTTGATTTGTCTTGGTTGCCAACAAGCATCAGGGCAGTTCAATCATTGGATGGTGTTACTTGTACGCTTGAATACGGCGACAGAGCAGCCCAAACCAATACTCATAATGATGAAGATGTTGCAACATCAAGCCTTGATTGGTGGTCTAATGTGAAAACATCTTGGCAAGCAGCTTACGATGCAGAGGCTACACCCGAATGAAGCTAGAGGTAAAAGACAACTGCCCCTTGAACAACTTTGAGCCTTGCAAAAAGTTTGACTGCGCTTGGTTCATGCACATTAGAGGCACAGACCCAAACACAGGGAAAGACTTAGATGATTGGGGTTGTTCGATGGCGTGGATGCCAAAGCTGTTGATTGAAAACGCACAACAATCAAGACAGACTGGTGCGGCTGTTGAAAGTTTTCGCAACGAGATGGTTAAAGCTAATGACCTCAATCGTGATTTGCTTATAGAGGCATCTAAGACCGACAAAGACATTGTTATGATAAATGGAAAATAAGGAGTAACTAATGAGTAACGCAAGAAACTTAGCCGATATAATTAGCGGAAACTTTGATGTTCCAGCAAACTCACTTGGCAACGTAGAAGCATTACCTTCTGGCTGGACAGCAACACTTAGTGGTACTGATATGGTGTTTAACTATAGTGGAACAGCAAAGTTTAAGGTTGCTTCTGATGGTTCAGTAACAGCAGTCGATGACGTGACAGCCTTTGGGAGTGTATAATGCCACAAATTCCAAACTCAGGAGCTATCTCATTATCTGACTTTGCCGCAGAGTTTGGAGGTACTCCACCACATTCTATGTCGGAATACTACCGTGATGGCGGTAATGTTCCTTCAAACAACACTAACGTGCCTACCTCTGGTGTGTTTCGTTTCGGTAATATGCGTGGTGCAATCAACGCTATTATTCAAACGCTATCCAATACAACCAACGTAGACCTATCAACCGTCTTTGGTAGTGACTGGGCAAGCACAGTCCCCAAAGAAATCATTATACCATCAGGCGTAACCATAGGCGGCACAGGCTCATCTAATGCTCTGCTTGTCCCTAGCGGTATGGGCGGCACACTAGCAATTACTAACGCTGGAAGCATCATTGGATATGGCGGTGCGGTTGGGAGTGCTGGTGGTAACGCTATCAGCATAGCATCCACAGGTGTCACAGTAGACAACACTGGCCTCATCGCTGGCGGTGGTGGTGGTGGAGGTACTGGTGGTTCTGGTGGCACAGGCGGTCAAGGTAGATATACTGGAAGCAGTGTAGAGGTAGGTATTACCAGTAGTAGTGGCAATCAGGCAACGAATTGTTCAAATCAATGTAACAGCCTCGGTAAAACCTATCATTATTACGCATATTATCAATGCGGCGAAGATACTTGTTGTTGTCGGTGTTATTGCTACAATTGGGTCTACACGTCTGGTGGTGCTGGTGGTGCTGGCGGCTCAGGTGGAGTAGGTCAAGGATATAATCAGTCTGCAACGTCAGGCTCTGCTGGGATTACTGGTGCGGCTGGTGGAACAAATGCTGGGGCTGGTGGTTCTGGAGGCTCTGGAGGCTCTGGTTCAGCTTATGGTACTGCTGGGGTTTCTGGTAACACAGGTTCTTCTGGTGCTAATGGTAACTATACAAATGGCTCTAGCGCATCAAGTGGCGCATCAGGTGGCGCAGCTGGAGCGGCAGTCATCTATACAGCGGCCTACACTATGAATAACACAGGTACACTGGCAGGAGCGGCATAATGACTAGTGAAGAGCGAATGGAAATCTGCAAGCAGTGTGTTTGGTTTAGAGAGGTCTTAAAGACTTGCAAGAAATGTGGGTGCTTTATGCCTATCAAGACCAAGTTTAAATCTAGCAAATGTCCAATAAGGAGATGGTAAGATGATTGATTACACAATTGAAAGCGTAACAGAAGATGGTTTAGCAACTGTTCGGTTTGCTGACGGAAGCTGGGCTGAGGTACTTTTAGCCGCCAGTATGACGGAGAAAGACGTTGATGAGTTGGTGTGGGAATTTAGACCTAAAACAGGTTCTATCCCTTCATTTATTAATGTAGGCAATACACGAAGTGCAATTCCTGTAGTTACACCTGCAAACGAAACAGAACCTAATCCAGACTGGCTTAACAATAGAATTGAAGCATATGGCAATATTGAATCACAGATTGAGTTTATCACAGAGAATGGACTTGAGGCTTGGCAAGCTGAAGTGGCACAGATCAAAGCAGACAACCCTAAAGTATGAGTAGGCTTTTAATGTTCAGCGGTGGTGTTGAAAGCACTGCTTTATTGACAACACTAGACCCAAACAATGATTACGCATTAACAGTTACACATGAGTGCAATGAGCCTACTATGGCTTTTCCGACTGCTGACTTAAATTTAGTTAAGAAGATATTGGCTCACTATAAGTTTCATAGGTTTATTCATGTTCACTTGAAGCATAATTATATGACTGGAATGTACGAAGGTGACTATCAAAGAGTGTGGTTATTTCCTGCCGCTACTATGATTGCTGGTAAATTGCCAGAAGTCAAAGAACTTGTGTTTGGGTATCACGCAGATGAAGTCTTCAATAGCGAGATTTATGACAGATGGTGTGCTGCGTTTAGTCTGATGTATCCAGACAAGAAAGTGAATGACTACCTACGTCACAAAACAAAGTCTGAACACTGGGATATGATTGACGATGCTGTGAAACCGTATGTTGTTAGCTGTTATGTAGAAGCCGCAGGGTATCCACATGACCCATCAACTTGTCACTCATGTGAAGAACGAAACACATATTGTAATTAAGGTAATATAAATGAGTACACAGTCACAACTAGATAATCACGAAGCTCTCTGTCTGGAACGCTACAATGGCATAAAAGAAAAGCTAGATAATTTAGAAAAGCGTATGTGGCGGCTAGAAGCCATGATTATGGGGTCTACCTTTGCTATGGTAGCACTGGCTGCT
>Ga0255758_10001437_pt1 | contig 24100 bp, 23 predicted proteins | sample 011ome_24_FD_179958 | JGI IMG/M metagenome (GOLD analysis project Ga0255758, IMG submission 179958) | Coastal salt marsh microbial communities from the Groves Creek Marsh, Skidaway Island, Georgia - 011513CT metaG (version 2) | ecosystem: Environmental > Aquatic > Marine > Intertidal zone >...
TGGTTTTTTACCAGTAAAATTAGAATATAAAATTGATGGAATATTAATACTATCACCGTTCAGATTTATCGATGTAATTTTTACATATTTACTTGCAATATTTAAAAATTTTTTTTACGAATATTTTTGATTTTAAATACATGAATTATACTTATTTAAAAATTTTATCACAAGTATAATCAATTTGAAAATTAGCAAAAACTATTGATGATGACTTGTAGTTTTATGATTTTAGTTTATTAAAATTAAATATTAATTTATCGTATAAGTTACATATTTTAAATGACTAAACTTTTACATATTGGACTTGGTAAATGTGGCTCTTCATTTTTACAACATGGAATTTTTTCTAAGTTAGAAAAAAAAATTAATACTAATTATATATCTATGTATAAAAATGATTTTTTTAATATTAATAAAAAAAAATTTAAATATAGTCCGTTTGAAAATTTTAAAAATATTGAAAAGTTATTGCCAAATGATTTGATAATATCAAATGAGTCTTTATTTTCCTGGAATTGGGAATTTTCTAGAATAGAGAAAAGCTTTGAATGTATTAAAAATAATTTTTCTGATGATACCGTAATTTTAATTATTATAAGAAATCCATATGATTTATTAAATTCAATTTATTGCCAAGCAATTCAGGGTATGAAAGTAAAAATAGTTAAACCTGATAAGTTTTTCTACGTTGATGATAAATTAATGAATGTTAAAGAAAATAATAAATTTAATTTATACAATTTTAATTATTCAAAATTAATATCTTTATACAAAAGTTATTTTAAAAAAGTTATTGTTGTAAAATATGAGAACTTACATAATCTAAGTTTTTTAAAAGATATTTATAATCTAGATGAGGACTCAATTCAGGAATTAAAAAAAAACAATCTATATTATTATAATAGATCTATTTCAAAATATGGGATTAATTTTATTTTATTTTTAGACAATTTTTTTGATGTTAGTAAAAGTCAGAACTTTATTAAAAAATTTATTAAACCTACTAATAATATAATTTTTAAAATCAAAAATAGAATATTAAGTCAGTTTCATATAAGAGGTTTTTTTCAATTTAAATTTGACAGGATTGTTCCTTATAAAAAGTATTATATAAATCGTAAATTCATACCCATAGATATTGAAAAAGAAATATCCGAATATGATAAATTAAACTTTTGATTGATCTCTTTTTATAAAATTGAAATATTCACACCAACAAATTTTTTTTATATAGGCCCCTAGAGATATGATCGTGATGTTGGTACTAAGTAACTTTTGTCAATATTTTTTTCCATATCATTTATCAGGTTTTTAAAATATTTTAAATGCAGAACATTTTGACATTTTTTTTAAAATAGAAATATCTACCAATTCGGTATTTTCCCTATATTTTGGTTTTTTACCAGTAAAATTAGAATATAAAATTGATGGAATATTAATACTATCACCGTTCAGATTTATCGATGTAATTTTTACATATTTACTTGCAATATTTAAAAATTTTTTTTCATAGTCAGGCATTGCATCTATGATACCTTCTCTTTTTTCATACCAATGCCCTCTACGTATAATTTTGTTAGTGTAATCACATCCTATTAAATATATTTCTTTAAATCCCATATAAATTGCAAGTGAAATTGAATATCTAAATACTCCTGTAAAGATACTTATATTATTAGAATAACAATCATTCAAAAAATTATTCTTTTTATCTGGAATTTTATTAAATAAATGAAATACATTTGAATTTCTTAAAATTGGGTAATTAGATAAATTTACAAAAAATTTAATTTGATCATTTTCATTTATAAAATTTCTGTGTATTTTTTGAAGACTGTTAGAAGTATATGGGTGATTGTATCTTGGATAAAAATAATATGGCATAGTATTAAATGCATATTTGCAGTTTAATTCTTTAAATTCTTTATGAACTGAAATCCAATTAAGTGAGAACGATACTTTATCTGCGAATGATGATAAGTCAAAATATTTAATAGATACTCCATCACCAAATAAATAGCATGTTTCACCTTCATGTTTATTCTTAAGAATTCTAATTTTAGATAAAATTGGACTTGCAATATTATAAATGATTTTTTTTTTTACGAATGTTTTTAATTTTAAATACATGAATTATATTTATTTAAAAATTTTTATTAAAAGTATAATCATCATATACTATCAATAAGGTTTTTATGAGTAATAATTTTCAAAATTGACATTTATTAATTTTAAATCGATTTATTTAAAAACTTAAAATTAATATTATAAAAATATCGATAAGATTATTTTCAGATTTAAAAATATTTTATAATTAGAAAATATCTTAAAGATTACAACTTCAAAAGACTTATAATAAAAAAAATTAATTTATTATTAACACTAGATAAAAATTATTTTTTAAAAAATTAAAGATAGAGAGCTACTTTATTAATAGAATTTATTTTTTTATATAAAATCTTTTTTTAAATTTACTATTTAATTTCATTAGTTTGGGGTTTTTTTTTAAAATATTTATTATATCTTTATATGTTACATTGATCCCTTTTTTTGATAATTTGATAGTTTTTTTTAGTAGTATCAAATCTTGCTCATAATCAATTGTAAGCCTATAATTATTAAGTTTTTTCCTTAATTCACAAGTGAATATTTTAAACTTATTTGGATTATTATAAATGTATGGAGTCACATGTTCCTTAAATTCTTTGTTTTTAACATTTAAAAATAAATTTTTAAGCGTTTTATAATTAAAAATTTCAATATGAATACCTATCGGATATGAAGGTTTCAATATATTATTATAATAGTCCACTTTACTAGTTTTGAAATTTTTAATTGCATTATCTAAAATTGATGAACTCATCAATGGACTATCAGATGTTATTCGAATGATAGTATTGAGTTTATATTTTGTTGCTGAGTCATAATATCTTTTTAATACATTTTTTTCTGAGCCACCAAATAATTCAAAATTATTTTTTTTTGCAATTGAAATAAATTTTTTTTTACTAGCTGAAGGAACCGCTAAAATAAATTTATTTACTAGTTTACTTTTTTTTATTCTATTAAGGAGAAAATCCAATACGGAATACTCATCATAAATTTTTTTTAAAATTTTCTCTGGAAATCTTTTAGAACTTAATCTTGCTTGTACAATTATACCAATATTCACAAATCAAATTTAACTTATTAAATCATCATAACTAAAATTTTTTTTAGCCAATCTACCCAAATATTTGAAATATTGATTGGCAGATATTCCAGTGCCTGGTCTTTTAGTTGTTAAGTTTTTAGTTGTGAACTTGTCCCCTTTTTTAATATCCTGATTTGCTACTAAGCTTCTTCTTGCATTTTTTTTAGTGATGCCTTCACAACTAAAAGTTTCTTTAACTTCTTTTCCTAACGATAAATTTGCCAATCTTATATTAACTGCAATTTGCGAAAGCTCTTTCTCGTCAACAGATAACCAATGATCTGCACTTTTCTTAAGTCTTTTATTAATTGTAAAATGTTTTTCAATAACAGAAGCTCCCAGAGAAGATGCGATTGTTGGAGCTAAAGTTCCTAGTGTGTGATCGCTGAAACCAATAGGAATTTTAGGAAATTTTTTTTTAATAAAGTAATAGATTTTAAATTAGCATCTTGCATTTTGGTTGGATAGCACAATATGCAATGCATAATCACAATTTTTTTATTATATTTTGAAATTAAATTTACTGCATCTCTAATTTCATTTAAATTTGCTGCTCCAGTCGAGAGAAAAATAGGTTTTTTTGTTCTTGCAATATTTTTAAGTAATAAAAAATTTGTTATGTCGCAACTTGCAATTTTATAGGTATTTACACCCAGCTTTTCTAAAATGTTTAGAGAGTCTAAATCAAATGGCGTTGATTGAAATTCAATATTTTTTTTCTTACAATAATTAAATAAATGTTGATATTGCTTAAAATTAAAATGATCCAAAGAAGAGTAGCTATCAAACTGAGTTCCGTTTTTCTTTCTTTCTCCATCCCATGACCAAAACCTTTTAGCATTTTTTGTCGTCAATTTTTCTGCTTTATATGTTTGAAATTTGATACAATCAGCCCCAGCTCTTTTTGCAGCATCTATCAGTTTTTCACCTATCTTTAAATTCCCATTATGATTTACACCTGCTTCAGCTATTAAGGTAGTTAATCCAGATTTGATTTTATTATAAATATTTTTCATATTTTTTTTTTAGTATTTTTAAATATTTTGTTCTATTTTTTTTATCACTTAAATGACTTCCTTTAGTTTTATAATATCTATAATAAGGTATAGGTATATGATACCCGTTACCATATTTTTTTTCCATTCTAATAATAATATCAAAATCTTCACAATTTTTTAATTTTACATTATATCCTTTTATCGTCTTTAAACATTTTGTTCTAAACATTATTCCTGCACCATGCTTGAGGAGAACTTCTCTATTACTTCTTTTTAGTATTTTATTATTTCCATTCTTATCAATTTGTAAAATATCTCCATACACAAAAGCAAAATTGGAATTATCATTTAAAATTGATGATAATAATAAGCAAGATTTCATCCCCAAGTAATCATCGGCATCTACTCTCATAAAATAATCTGAATTAGTTTTTTTGAGTGCTAAGTTGGATGCATAGGCAACACCTTTATTTGTTTTTTGATCAATAATATTTATTGAAGTAAACTCTTTCAATAATTTTTTTTTGTTAAACTTCCTACTACCATCATTAACTAAAAATATTTCGATATCTATTTCGTAAGGAATTTGAGCTAGGCAAGATCTTATAGATCTCTCTAAAAATTCTTCTTTCTTATAATTTGTTATACATAAGCAAATTTTTTTCATGAAGTTTTTTTTGCGATTATATTCATCATTGATCCCCAAAAAGGGTGAGGATAAAAATTTTTTGAAAAACAATTCTTAATAAATTTTAAATGATCACTCGCAAAGTTACAGTATGGTGTATTTAAATAAGGAAAATTGACTTCAATAACTTCAAAATTGTAATTTTTAAGTAAATTTTTTAATTCTTGATAACCTGGTCTGTAGTATATTGTGTCTTCGTAAGTATGAAATACTGGCAATGTATTCTTTAGTTTATATAGAATTGACTCTATGTTTGGTGTTGCTAAAAATATAATGTAACCATTTTTTTTTAATGCTTTGTAAGCTTTTCTTATCATATAAAAAGGATCATCAACATGCTGTATTGTTCCTCTGAATATTACTAAATCAAAGAAATTTTTTTCTGTAAATATATTTTTTTCAAAATTGATAAAACTCGAGGCAATTTTTTTTGCATATTGGTTGATTTCCATTCCATATTTTTCACCTTCCCATTTTATATGAGATAAAAATTCTCCTGTCGAGCAACCTACATCGCAAACAATACCTTTTTTTATGTATCTTGTAATAAATTTATTATCGATTTCAAATTGTTTTAATCTAAATTCATTATTACCTTGTCTATCTAAAAAATAATCGTCAGGAAACTTGGTATCTTTATTTTGCATTAATTAATTTAATATTTTAAGTGTTTAAATAATTTTTTATTAGTTTTAATAATTTTTCAAAATTTATTTTGTTCGAATTAATTTTGTTTAAAAATAAATTAATTACTTATTGTTTTTATTTAATAAAAAGAACTATTTTTAAATTATGTTAATATATTTAATAGTTCTATTTTGCAAAGATTTTATTAAATTTGTTGACAATATGAATAAATGGTATGTTATTTACCAATAACCAAAAAGTTAAAGAACATGAAATACTATCAAATATTACTATGCAATTAAGTTCTAGGTTATTAGTGCTATTTCCTATTATTTTTAAAACTTTACAACATTTATATAGACCTATTGGGTAAGATCTTAATTTAATTTTATATTTATCTATAAAAGGTTTTGGAGTATCAAAACTTTTTTTTCATTTAGAAAATTATAAAAATCTGGGCATATTTATTAAAAAAAAATAAAATGCTCAGTTTTTTTTTTACAATCTAAAAATATAATATAATAAATAGAGATGTATAAAAAAAAGCGTCTATTTTCATCTTTAAGGGAAAATACAATTTTTGCGATTCGATTTTATTTTAAAAGTGTGAGTGCTTCTTTTTTTTTACACAAGTTTTCCAGGTTCATAAATAAATACCTTTATTGGGTAGGTTTAGGATCGTCGATTAACCGTTATGATAATTCTCTCACTTTATATTCTTCTTTTGCAGATAAAAAACTGTACTCCAGCTATGAAGAAAACGATAAATTTATAAATTTTGGTTCAGGTGCATTCTTTCATAAACGATGGAAGAACTATGATTATCCTGGAAACTCTTCATTATATAAAGCTATTCAAGGTAATCCTTCTAATGACTTTCATTCAATTGATTTATGTGACAAAAATCTTAAAGTACCTGAAGCGGATAATAGTGTTAATCTAATTTATTGCTCCCATACTCTTGAGCATTTAGATAAAAAATCATCCCACAAGTTTCTAAAAGAATGCTATCGTATTCTTAAAAAAGGTGGTGTATTGCGTGTGGCACTTCCGAGTACTAAAAATGACTTTTATCTATTGCGCTGTTTAATGAGCCAAAATGAAGTACATGACGATCTTAAAAATAATTATATTCAAGATGCGACTCAACGTATTCTTGCTGATACAAAGACAATAAAAATGCAAAATATTTTAGAAATATTAAACAAAGCTTCATTCAAGGGTAATGAATTCTACAATCTGTTAGTTAAAGAGTATCCAACAATGGCTTCTTTTGATGGTAATTATCCAGAACGACATATAAATTATTGGGACTTTGATAATCTTATTGAAGTTATTTCAGAATTTGGATTTGAATTAACAATACCTTCCTATCAAGGGAGTTCTGTAGCTCGTCCTTTTTGTAACTTGCATGTGTTTGACAACACTGAGCCCCATAGCTCTTTATATGCTGATATAATCAAATAGCAGGGATTGTGAGTTTTGTGTTTATGAACACACTCTTCATTAATGTTTTATCCTAACTTTATTTTTTTTATAATTAAAATTTTTTGTTAAATCTTTAAACTTATTTTCCATTCTTTTTTTAACTTTTTCACTCTATAAATTTCATCCAAGAATTTTTAGTAAAATTATTTAAAGTAATGATATCAAATAATCTGCTTCTTAATTATAATTTTAATCTACCATTTTTTTTAATTTATGAGTGTTTTACTAATATTTTTAACATAATAAAAAAACTCCCATACCAACTTTTAAATTTCAATAAGTGTAATTCCAATATCACAACCAGCATATAATTTTTTAGGTTTATGTTTTTTTAGAAGTTTTACAAAAACCTGCTCTCTTTAGACTTTAACAGGTTACTTAATATCTAATCTTAATTTTTTATACATACCAGAATTTTCCTTAACTAAATAATTTTTGTTAAAAAATTGAAAAGTATTTGTTTTTTTACTAAGTTAACTTACTAAATTTTTTTTAAACAAAATACTATTAATTTTTTTAACAGAATTTAATTCTAATTTAATTAAATTAGATATTTTTTCTAAAGAATTTGTTCCATCAGCATATTGAAGAAAATCCATATAACTTCTGGTTAATTTATTTTGATATTTAGTAGATAAGGTTGAACGGAGACCTCTTTTACCCATTTGTGGTTCACACATTATTTTACATTTTGGATAAATTCTTTCCAATAATATTTCTACTGACTTTCTAGCAACATCAAATCCTCCAATACAACCTTTTAAAGTAACAAGATTAAAATTATCTAATGAAGTATGATATTCAGGGAATTCACCATATTTGGTTCTAAAAATTGACGAAATTTTTAAATCAATACCAGGAGAATTATATTGTCTTTCATCTGAACCTCTTTTTAAAAATGGATAAACTTTATAATTTTTTATTTTTAGTAACTTATATGCTTCAATAACTGCTTCATCAGATGGTGAGTTTTGATATTTAGAAAACATACAAGAATGTTGCCTTTCGTCACCAATACAAGAAAGGTTATATCCTCCAATTACATTCTTTTTTAAATATTTAAGATTTTTACTCAAATAAGATATTGAACCAATTGTTTCTGGAACAAAAACAAATCTTAAAGTTTTTTTTAATTTTTTATTCTTAAAATAATCTATTAATCCCATAGATACTACAGGTCCAGATAACTCATTGTTTGCCATTGAGGGATGACAAATATATGTAGAAATTAAAATTTCTTTTTTGGATTTACCTTTTAAAATTAATTCACCGTAATTTAAATTTCCATTTTGATTTAAATTTGAATTAATAACAACCTTAAATTTATCATTTAAAGAATATCGCTTATCCAAAATTTTATATTCATTATATGAAATACAAAAACCCCATCTTCTTTTATAATATGAGGTTATGTATGGTATCGCTTTAGGTTGATTTTTTAAAAAAAATAAATTTTTAAATAATTCTTTTTTTGTAATATTTTTTTTAATAGGAATTGAGTATCCAACTAAATGTAAGTTATTTTTTTTAAAATCAATAATTATATTATTATATTTATCAATTACATAAGCATCTGTTACATTCCATTCTTCAGGAATATTCCAATCAAAAACCTTTGTCCCTGATTTAAATTTTTTAATTTTAAGTTTAGGAAATTCTTTTTGTAAAATTTTTAATGTTTTTTTTACCCCATAACCTGTCAAACTTCTTGTTATAGGAAAGAGTTCTGTTTTAGCAATATTGTAATATTTTTTTATATTCATATATAATATTTAATACACTAAAACCAAAAAAAAACTATTAACATCACAAATATTACTTTGAAGTTTTTTATTACAGATTATATTCAATAATCTCCTGATTTGTTGGAATTGTACTTTTTGTTTTAAGAATGTCAAAAACTCAAGATTGAAGAAATTTCTTATGGGTAAATTTAGATTTTTACTATTTTTTCTTTTCCTGTTTTATAATTTTCACTATGTAATTTGGGTAATTGTAAATGTTAATATAACTAAAATAGATCAGTATAATAATATACCAATAAATAAAACTCCGATAAATAGGATATGTTGACAAGCCTATTGACAAAACTATTATTAAATCAAATCTTGATTTTAAAAAAAACAATACAAATATTAATACAACAACAAATGTTAAAATACCATATTCAAAAAGGAAACTCGTAAACCCTGTTGACATATATCCAAATTCATTATTTGGAAATGCCTTAGAATAATTGCCTATTCCATAACCAAATAAAATTTTTAACAATGGAGATTCCCACATAGCTTTAAAGGCAAAAGTTTCTCTTGCGAGACGATCATTAAAAGAAGTGTTGGAAATAAAATATTTTAAAATTTCTACATCAATGCTAATGATCACTAATAGCAAGATTGAAAATATGGGAATTAGTACCAAAAAATTAATTAAATTAAGTTTTAACTTAAATTCTCTTAGCATTAAAAATAAAAAAATAACGTAAAAAGTAACAGAAAATGTTAATAATCCAGCTACAAGAAAAAAAAAACTATATTTTTTACCAATAAAATTTCTATTAATTTTTGCAAGCAAAAAATTTAATCCAAAAAATATACCTGCGTTTAATGGTTCGTTAAAAAAACTACATACTCTTGATACAGTTATAAATCCAAAATTTTTGTCTATTGTATTTCCAAAAATACTCATTTGATATGGGTAATTTCTTTCAAATGACTCCGATGATTTAAAGTCAAAAAGATCAAAATTAAAAAAAGTAAACTGATGGATTACATAAGATATGATAGCAAAAATTGCTAAAATTAGGGAAAATCTTAACCATATATTTAAAAATGTATGAAATTTTAATTCATTATTTTTAAAGTTTTTAAATAAAAAAAACGATATTAATAAAATAGCGTAAAACGAAAGTATATTATTTATATCACTTCTTTGAGCTAAGATTTCAATTATTAAAATAAAAACTAATGATAGAAATATTATTAGCTGTGCATTTTCAAACTTTGTCCTAGTTAAAAACATATAAAAAATTAGACCAACAGCCAAAAAAGATCTTAGCTCTCTTCCATAATAGATTGCTTCTGCAAATATTACAGGTGGTGAAATCATAGACAAGAATATAAGAGAATAAAAAATAAACTTTTTATGTATATTCATTATATTTGTAGGCTTAAAATAAAATTAACTATACAGTAAATAAAAAAATAAGTTAGTCTACTTTTAATTCTATGTTGGTTATTAATACGTTTTGGGTATCTAATATATATTATATTTGGGATATCTATCTACTAAATTTAAAAACTAATTTTTACATAAATCTAGATTTTCTCTGAAAAATATTTTTTTTCTAAAAATTCTTCATTTGTAAGTGATAAATTAAACTCCTCTTATTGTGAAAATCAAAAAATTAGATCAAACTGATACTTTAATTGTATTAGCTAGCAGTTAATAAACTTTAACAATATATTAAAAATTCATATTTTAAATATTTATGATTTCATTCTTAAATTAATCAATATTTTTAAAAGCATGATTAGAGCTCTTAATTTATATTTTATTGATCCATATTTTATTACAAATAACAATTTTTTTTTTAGACCATTATAATTTGTTTTTAAAAAATTAAAGCGAGCATCAATATATTGTAACTTGGCCTCAAGCCTAATTTTCTGACTTTTGTTAAGCGATGTGGAAAACTCCTCAACAGCAAAACGTGTTGGTAAATACATATTTTTTTTTGAAATACTGTCATAGCGTTCACAATAGTAACCTAAAGATTGAGGAATATACAAAAATTTTTCTGTCAAGCTTGAAATTCTTAACCATAAATTATAATCTTCAGTAGCTATCAGTTTTTTAGACTCATCAAACATACCGATATTTAATATTAAATTTTTTCTTACAACAACTGAAGAATTTGCAATTATATTACCATTTAACAGCAAATCATCAAAAATTGGTTTTATCAATTTTCTAGATTTTAATAATCTTTTTTTAAAATTTTTTTTATTAAGAGATATTTTTTGTAAATCATGATAAATAAAATCAACCTTGCTGTTAAAACTATTAACACATATTTTCAACTTATTAGTTGACCAATAATCATCACAGTCTAAAAAAGCTATATAAGATCCTTTAGCATTTTTAATTCCTAAATTTCGAGGTTTTGCAGGTCCACCAAAATTTTTTTTTGATTTGATTAATTTTATTCTTGAATCTTGAGCCTTATATTTATTAACAATACTAGTACTATTATCAGATGAAAAATCATCTATAATAATCATCTCCCAGCTTTTAAAGCTTTGTTTAAGAACACTTTCAATTGATTTTGAAATAAATTTTTCAGCATTATACATTGGGGTTATTATTGAAATGATCGGTTTTTTATTCTTAGATCGTGATATATTTTTATTCATATTTCAAAAACTTCTTATTTAAAAATTATTCTCAAATTATTTCATAAATTAATAGAATTTTTATTAGTTAATACTTGGCTTAATTAAAAAAGATTATGGATTAATTTAAATAGCCTTCGTCTTTAAGATATGAAGTAATTGTTTTTTTTATACTTTGAGAAATATCATATTTTGGTTTCCAATTTAGTTTTTTTTTTGCTTCTTGAATATCGGGAACTCGAACTGGAATATCTTCATAACCATCATTATAAAAATCATTTTGAGATTTTATTATTATTTTACCTTTATAAATATCTTTTGAGACTTCATTATAAGCTTTAATCATTAAATGTGATAGTTCCTCAATCGAAATATCGTTATTAGGATTTCCAATATTAAATATTTTTTTATTCAGTGTTTGATTATCATTTTTTATGATTTTAATTAATGCATCAATACCATCATCTAGATAAGTAAATGATCTTCTTTGATGCCCTCCATTAACTAATACAATATCTTTTCCATGGATTAAATTATAAAGAAATATTGTAACAACTCTACCATTACCCAATTGTGCTTCTTTCATTGAGTCTAGTCTTGGACCTATCCAATTAAATGGTCTAAAAATTGTACACGTTAAATCATTTTTATCGGAGTAAGCAAAAATTACCCTATCTAAAAGTTGTTTTGAGGCAGAATATATCCATCTAGATTTATTAATTGGACCTAGAACAAGATTTGATGTGTATTCATTAAAAACCGTATCTTCACACATACCATAAGTTTCGCTTGTTGAGGGGAAAATTAATCGCTTATGATACTTAGCAACCATTTTTATAATTTTAAGGTTTGCCTCAAAATCTAGTTGAAATACTCTTAGAGGATCTGTGACATACACATTTGGTGTTGCGATCGCAACTAATGGGATAATAATATCACATTTTTGAATATGATATTCTATCCATTCATTATTTATATTGATATCCCCTTCAACAAAATGAAACCTTGAGTTACCAAACGAATGGTCAAGTTTATCATTAGACAAGTCCAAAGCATGAACTTCTATATTTTCATTTTCTAGTAATTTTTTACATAAAGCATTTCCGATAAAACCGTTTGCACCTAAAATTAAAATTTTCATACTAGTAAGTAAAAAATAAGGTTAAATTAAATTTTTAAACACTCCTTTACTTAAACTATAAGGAAATGACTTTAAAGTGTTATAATCTTTTTTATCATAATTAAAAGAGTTAATACGAACTACACCGTCACCAGTATGAACATATAAACGCTCATTGTTATTAAGAAATGCTCCAAAAGTATTATGACGCTTGTTTTTAGATGCATCCTCTTTTGTTAAACTCCAAATTATAAATTTTTTATTATTTAAAAAAGTAAATGCACCAGGATATGGTTTTGTAACACCCCTTACCAAATTATAAATTTTTTCTGAGCTCAAGGACCAATCAATAAGACCATCTTCAGGTTTTCGACCTCCAAAATATGAAGCGATCGAATTATTTTGAATAATTTTACTGTATTTTCCACTAATAATTTTTTCAATATTTCTTGCGATAAGAGGTTCAACTAAATTTTCTAATTTTGAAAATAAACTTAAAGGGTTATCATTCTCTAAAATTGTACATGGCTCTTGATCAACAATATCCCCTGTATCTGCTTTTTCTTCCATGCAATGCAATGTAAGGCCCCCATTACTTTCACCATTAATTAATTGCCAGTTAACTGGAGAACGACCACGATATTTAGGTAACATTGATCCATGCAGATTTATTCCACCATATTTTGAAAGTTCTAAAATTTTTTTAGAAATAATGTTACGATAATAAAAGCTAAAAATAACTGATACCTCATTAAAATTAGAAATTATTTCATGAATTTTTTTTTCATCACATTCATCTGAAAAATAATATCTAATTTTTTTTTTTAAACAAAACTTAGATACTGAATTAAACCAAATATTCTCTCCAACTTTATCACGATGGGTAAACACAGCATAGATTTTTATTTTGTGTTTTAACAATGACTCGATTCCCCTGATACCTATATTATGATAAGCAAAGACTACAACTCCTGAATTTATTTGCATTTAAAGATAATATTTTCTATTGCCATAATAACATCCTTTTGATCTTTGTTTGTCATTTTGGGAAACAATGGTAAAGATAGAATACAATTTCCACAATATTCAGTATTAGGTAAATCTCCATGTTTATAAAAATATTTTGCTTTATAGTATTTATGAAGATGAATAGGAGAATAATGTAACCCTGATCCAATATTTAAATCTGTAAGTCTACGCATAAATTCATCTCGACTTATATTTAATTTTTCTAAGTCAAGCTTTATTATATAAAGGTGCCATGCATGTTTGAAATTATATTTTGCAACTGACAAAGGTTGAATAAATTTCATTTTCTGAAAAAACTTATTATAATTTTCTGCAAGTATAGTCCTTCGCTTTATAAATTCGTCTAATCTATTTAATTGATGAATACCAAGTGCAGCTTGAATATCTGTCATATTATATTTATAACCTGGCTGAACTACTTCATATTGAAATATTTTTTTTTTCTTCAAGAATCTTGATTGACCATTTTTATCTAATCCATGAGATTTTAAAATTCTAATTTTTTCAGCTGCAAATGAATCTTTGCATGCAATAATTCCTCCTTCGCCAGTTGTGATATTTTTATTTGGATGAAAACTAAAAATTGTAAAATCAGAATTTTTTCCTACATGTTTTCCTTTGTAATAAGAGCCTAGTGCATGAGCTGCATCCTCAATAATAGTAATTTTTTTACCTTTTGTTATTTCAGTAATTGCATCCATATCAACTGGCTGACCTGCAAAATGAACAGGAATAATAGCTTTTGTTTTTTTAGAGATTTTTTTTTTTAAATCTTTAATTGAAATATTTAAAGTACTTGGGTCAATATCAACAAAAACTGGTATCCCTCCATTTAGTTCAATCATATTGACTGCTGAAGTCCAGGTCATTGAGGGAGTTATTACTTCATCCCCCTCTTTTAAATCTAAAAATTTGAGAACTAAATGCAAAGCAGCAGTGGCAGATGTTAAGCTGATTACATTTTTTTGTTTAATATATTTGCTAAAGCTATACTCAAACTGCTCTACTTTTGGTCCACTTGTAATCCACCCTGATTTTAGAGTATCAACTACTTCCTTGATCATTTTGTTATCAATAGTTGGTTTAGAGAAGGGTAAAAATAATTTTCGCATTTAGTTTTAATATTTGCTGCTAAAAAGTTTATGATAATTTTTGATAACTGCTTTAGATGAAAGTTCACTTTTATAAATGTCTAAACTTTTATTTCCAAATTTTTTTCTTAATCTTTTGTTATTTGCTAAATAATTTATAGCTTTTGCTAATGATAAAGAATTCCTTGGCGGTACTAAAATACCATTAACATTATGTTTGACTAATTCTGGAATACCGGCAAACCTACTCCCAATTACCGGTAATCCTGAACTCATTGCTTCTCTAACGGCAAAAGGAAGATCGTCATATAGAATAGATGGGTGAACGTAAATATCCATAGCATTGTAATAATCAAAAATATTCCATTGAAATGGAATAATTTTAATATGTTGTCCAATTTTATATTTTTTAATAATGTCATTGTAAATATTTAAACTAGGTCCTTCTCCAATTAAAATAAATTTTAAATTATTACATTTAAATTTTTCTATTAGTATACGAATAGCCTCAAAAAAATAATAATGTCCTTTATTAGTTTTAAACACACCAACGCAACCTACAAAAAGAGAATTTTTTTCATTAAAAAGATTAAACCTTATTTGATTACGATTTTTGACAATTTTTTTTTTATCAAATGTATTTAATAACTTTAAAATTCGATTTTCCTTTAAATTTAAGGTATTCTTTAATTTTATTTTCGCATATTTAGATGCCGTAGTAAATTTAGTAACACATAAACTTACAATTTTATCTACTGGATATTGAGAAATTCTCTTTAAGCTATTGTATGATTGAGCAATATTATTTACATTAAAATAAATAAATTTTATTCCAATAATCTTTGCAGCAATCGCTGCACTTCTGCAACTTCTGGCTCCAGGGTATCCACCATTATTTATGAAAACTATATCTGGTTTAATTTTATTAAAATGTGTAATTAAAATTTTAATTTCATATAGCATGAAAAATAATTCAAATATTGATAAAATTTTTTTTAATATTTTGTCAACAACTAGATTCTTAACTTGAAATGATAATATTTTGATTGGGTAAATATCATACTTAGAAATATTTAATTTTTTTTTTAATCCGTAATAATAACTTTTTGAATATTTATATGTTAAACAAAAATTATAATATAAGTTTAATTTTTTATGTTTAAGCAAAACAGGAATTATATTTTCACAGCCTGCAAAATACTCACAGTCTGTATATATTAAAATTTTTTTCATATTTGATCTAGAGCGGAAACAAAATTTTTGATGAAATTTCCTTTTAAATATTTTTCTCTTAAATATTGATATATAAATTTTTTATAATTTAAAAAATCAATATCCATATTATTTTTAAATTTTTTTTTGGTAAAATTATCTGTCAACATAGCATTAATTCCATATAATCTTGCCAAATTATCAATATGATTATTTTTTAATTTACTAAAGTCTTTATCTTTAAGAAGAATTATTCTTTTGTAATTAATAATTGCCTGATGAAGCGCCATAGATTTATGACCTATTACAAATTTAGAGTGTTGAATAAGATTTGGTGTTTTGTAGTAAAAAATTTTTCTATTGTTAAATGGATTTTTTTTATATTTATATTTCCCTGAAGTTGCTATAAATATTTTTATTTTTTCCCATTCTTCAATTTTTTTGAAAACTTTATTTAACCTTATATAATATCGTTTAATATCTTTTACAGGATTTGCTGTGCCAAATAACCTTGCATCTGGTGAATGGTAAGCTGGTTCATCAACATAAATAATATATTTTTTTTTTATAATTGATTTCTGTTTTACCCATAATAAATCATAAAAAGGTACACTTTTATAAATGAAATTATTATTGTAAATTGTAGAAACTTGTCTTCTTCCTTCACTGCCACAACCAATTACTATAGAGGGCTTAACCTTATAGTTTAAAACTCTTAGCCTTAAATATCTTAAGAAATATTTAAATTTCAACCAAAAAGAATTAAATGTTTGATAGGGTGTCAGATGAATACAGATGTATTTAATCTTATATTTATTGAATATATCTATATCAGGGTTCTTAAAATTTAACTTATTTAAAGGTCCTCGATTGGTTATACAAATTAAATCATCTTTATTTAATTTAGAAACCATATTTTCTAACTGAATAAAAGTTTTGATCTTAATTGTTTTTAAATCAGTATATTTATATTTTTCATTTCCCATAGATGCTTTTTGAATATTTTTAGAATTAAAGAAAATATCCTCTATACTCCACAAAACAACTTGGTAACCAAAGTTTTTAAATTTATCCAGCTTCCATTTTTTGGGCCAGGTATTAAAAAAAGGAACGGCACTGAAAATAATTAATTTTTTCATTTTTTATAATTTAAAAAATGGTACTTTTTATTTTGCAATAGAATGCCTTGTCTCATAATACTCTGCTAGTTTATCAAGCAATTCTAATCCTTTTTGAGTAGCTAAATTAGCAACAAACAGTCTTCCCTCAACAAAATTTTCGGATAGGCTAGTATTTTTTTTTGGTTTAACCCAACCAATTTTGGAATAGGCCGAATAGTTAGGAGCATCTGTCAAAGAAGCTCTTGGAACTCTCTCTTTACTCATTTTTTTTAAAGTAGTTTTATCTACTTTTACTTCTAGTGATTTTGATATTTCATTAATATATTTTAATGGTTCAAAAACAAACTTTTCGTAAGGTATTTCATAAATTTGGGCTTTAGTTGTTTTTTTTATTTCATCAATAAAGCTATCGTCATTTCTAATCCATTGATCTAATAATAATATAGCCTTATCTGCATAATTTGCTTTCAAATACTCTTTTTCTATTTTTTTTGCATATAGTGGAAGATGAATTTGTTTAGAATTATTATCTAGAGTTTTATAGATCAAGTTTCCAAATCGACCATTTGACTCCCATTTTTTAATCCAATTGATATTATGCTTAATCATATAAGTTGACATAGGATGTCTGGCTATTTTTATGTAAATTAGACGTTCTTCTAATGCCTCAAATAATGGTTTCGCATAACTTGTATTCACATGTGTCATTAAATTTAATGTAGGCATTTCTTTCTTAATAGTTTTTTCTCCCTCAGATAGACTTCTAAATAACCGTTTAAAATATCTTAATGGTTTACTATCATGGAATACACTTGAATGATCTGAAGGTTTAAAATTTGTATCTCTACTTATGCTTTGGTTAAAAATTTCTTCATCTATCCAAACTTTTATTAGAGTTTTAGCTGCTTCTAAACTTATATGGCCATAATAGTGCAAAATACATATTTGTTCTATCTTAGGTTTATGAAGCCACATTTCAACCCTTGGTAAACTAGATACTATCGAGGATATAAGATTTTTACCTCCACCAATCATACCATCCACTATCACGACTTTTTTTGCTAAATGTAATTTTTTATAAAGATTAGTTAAATCTGAAATTTCATTTTCAAAAGGCATGTTTGTTTATTTTTATATAGAAATAATTAAATAATTTTTAGTTAATTTTTAATTTTTTTAAAATTAATTAACTCTATTTTTCTATATACAATGCCTCAAATCTATGTCTAAGTTTATTTTTTTCTTCCATTCCCATTTTATTTAAAAAAAATCTATCATAACTGTAATAAGTAAAAAAAATGTCATTTTTATAATTTTTTTTGTAAAAGTTATTTTCTAAAACCACTTTTGAATATTTTTTCTTTAAATATTTTTTTATTTCAATGTAAAATGGCAAACAAACATTTTCTTTAGGTTCGAGTACTTGTTTTAAATTTATTTTTTTTCTAATCATATTTAAGTAAGAGTAATTTTTATTTTTTTTTCTATAATAAGCATCATCAAGGGCTAATATAAATTTTTTTGATGCAACTTTTTCGAAGCACTTTACCTCTTTAATCAAGTGGTCTAAAGTATGCAAAGAGTCAAAAAAACAGAAGTCTGCTTTTATTTTAAGCTCTTTTAAAACTTCTAACCCAACATTGTTATCAGTGCTATCATACGGAATAAAAGTCCAAATTTTTTGTACACTAGTTCCTAAAATTTTATCAACAGCTTCTAGTATTACTGATCTTAAAAAAGATCCTTTTGATGCATTTGTATCCCAAGAATACATTTTTCCTCCATATAAAGAACAATGTAAATACATAGCTATTGTGCTTGCCCCGCAACCAGTTTCTAATAAAACTAATTTTTTTTTATTTTTTTTTTTAAATTTTTCCAGAATTTTAAATATAGCAATACACTCAGTGTCTGGTATGCCATTAACCCAACGAGGTAACAATCTTTTTACGAAAATTAAGAACTTCTCAGGATTTTTTTTTATATTTTTTTTGTCAGTAAAGTTAAAATCATACATAATTTAAATCCAATCTCCTCCATCAATTGAAATGGCTTCTCCAGTAATAAAGTTATTTTCAAAAAGTAGAAACATTATTAATTTTGTTATATCCTGAGGTTTACCCTGTGTATTTAATTTTATAAATTTTAATCTCTCTTTTAATTGTTTTTTACTTCTTAGCATTACTTTTGTGTGAAATCTTGTTGCAATAAAACCTGGTGCAATAGCATTAGCAATAATATTATTTTTAGCACCAAACCTTGCAAGTGCTTTTGTTAGAGAGATAATGCCTGATTTACTAATTCCATAAGCTAAGCTATTTTCTCCACCTCCATGTAAAGCAGAGCTAGTACTCGTTAGGACAATTTTTCCCCCTTTTTTTTTCATACTTTCAAAAATTTTTTGAGATACATAAAAAACGGATGATAAATTGATAGCTATATCTTTTTCAAAATCTTTTTGATTTAATTCTGTCCATATTTTTACTTTTGAAACATTTCCATTAAGTTGAATAAATTTATCCACACCTCCTGACCAGCTTAAAAAGTTTTTTACAAGTGCATGACAACTTTTTTGACTATCTAAATTAGACTGAAATATTTTAATTTTATTTTTACTTTTTATTTTTGATAAAAAAGTTTCGAGTCTTATTCTTCCAGAAAAACAATGAAGTCCTATTGTGCAATTTTTTTTTTTTAATAATGATTTCAACAAATCTATCCCAAAATCACTGCTCGCTCCTAAGATAAAAATTTTTTCATTCATATTTCTAAATAGTTTTTTCTTATAAATTCTACACCTCTTTTTATTGAACCTTTAATATCTGTTGTATCTCTTCTCATTTCTAATGTTATATAACCCTCATAATTAATATCTCTTAGGCCTTTGCCTATCTCAGAATGTTCTTTTTTATTAACTGTTCCGGGTTCTAAAAGATTCTCATCACCAACATGTACATGGGCTAAAATATTTTTGTATCTTTTTATTTTTGATCCTATTTTTTCCATAGAGTCAAATACAACCTTAGTATCTAGATGTAATTTAAAGTTACTATTATTTACTGTCTCTACAATTTCACCACCCTCTTCTAGTGAAGTAATAAAATCTGTCTCTTTTTTACTAAGAGGTTCTAAACAAAAAAAAATTCCCTTTTTTTTTGCGTATTCCGCAATTTCATAAAAATCTTCTAAAGATTGTTTTTTACACTCATCATACTTTTTTCCACAAAGTTCTCGATTTTTTGGAGAGCCATAAACTAAATTTTTACCTTCTAAGTCAGAACATAAGTTTATCAAATTAAATAAATAGTTTTTAGTTTCTTTTCTAAGAAATGAACTTTCAAATAACTTTAACTCAGGTTTGGAGTATAAAAGTGAATGAAAACCTAAAAAATTTAAATTATTAGATTTAATTTCTTTTTTTAAATTATCTCTATCTTGTTTAGAACTGTTTATTGGTTCGCTCCAAATTGCTGAAGGAGCTAACTCAACTCCATCACAGTTTAGACTTTTTAAAAATTCAAAAAAATTAGTTATTTTTTTTGGGTCCTGATACCATGCAATATTAGAAACTGAAATATTCATAAATTAATTTAATATCAAACAACTACACATTTATTACAGGGATCTAGATCAAGTCTTAACTTTGTCTTATGTTTGTTTCTCAAATCTTCATAGGCATTACTTGTCCATAGACTGTGGATGTCATTTTTATCAATTTTTCCAACAGTTAATGAAGATTTAAAATCAACTTCACATGGATTGGCTACACCATCCCACCACACATACATTCTTCGCCATAATTCTGTGCATGGTTTCTGAAACTTATTTTTTTTTGAAGAATAAACATCTTCCCACGGACAGTAATCAACAAAGGCAACCTGATCTACAAGTTCATCCCATAAGTTTTTCATATCTTCAAAATTTTGAGACTCATTAACTTTAACACCTGAAACTCTAGTGATAATTTTTTTCTTTGGATAATGCTTTTCCCTAATCTCTTTAAATAAGGCAATATTTTTAATAGTTTTTTCAAAGTTACCATTTACTCTTAATTTTTCATAAAGTTTTTCATCTGCAGCATCAGCAGAAAAAACTAAAGTTTTTACACCACTTTGAAGAATAGAATGAATTTTACTCTCTGTTAACACAGAAGCATTAGTATTAATTTTTAAATTCAAAAACTTATTTCTAGTGTAAGCAAGCATCTTTTCGATATCATGACATATTAAGGGTTCGCCTCTGGATGCTAATGAGATAAATTCTATTTTATTTTCTGCTTGATCAACAATTTCTCTAAATGTCTCAAAAGTCATATGTCCCATGAAACCATTTTTTCTTCCTGAAAAACTTGGATTTGATTGAAAGCAAAATACACATCTAAAATTACAAAAAGATGTTGGCTCTATCTGAAGATATGGTGGATAACTATCTCGTTCTAAAGTTTGAGGATAAATTTCATACCTATACCTATGAATCAAAAATCTTAATAAGTCTTTATATTCCAATAACTCTATTTCCTTTTCTACATTGGGAGAGATATTAAAATTAAATTCTTTATTTTTTTTTTGACTATCTAATAAATCTTCTTTTAAAGCTTGAATAATGTGAATATGTTCTTGATCTATTTTTGAAATTAAACTTTTATCAGCTAAAGCTTTTTGAATAAGTAACTTAATTTTTTTTTGATCGTTACTTACCTGTTTTTTATTAAATTTTAAAAAACTATTATTTTTATCATAACTATGATTAATCTTAATTGAGTCTTTCTGAATTTTAATTGAACTGTTTTTATTATTCATCTTTTTTTAAATCCGTTTGTAGTCAACCTATACTCTACCATAGAAAAAGTTTTATTTACAACCTTTTGAGAAATTATTTTTTATTTGAATAGATTGAAAACATTTTATTAGTTTTTGACAATTCTTCAAAGGTGCCTTCGCTTACCAATTTACCTTTTTCCATAACAAAAATATTATCACAATCTTTTAACGTATCAATTCGATGAGCAATAAGAATAATGGTAATGTCTTCACTTAGATTATTTATAGTGTCCATAACAGCTTTTTCAGTTAAATTGTCTAAAGCACTAGTCGCTTCATCAAAAATTAATACTTTAGGGTCATGATATAAAGCTCTAGCTATTCCAATACGTTGGAGTTGACCACCTGATAATCTGATACCCCTCTCTCCTATTGTAGTTAGGTATTTATTTGGAAGTTCAGAAATCACAAATTCGTGTAAATTTGCTATCTTAGAAACTTTTTCAACTTGACCCATGTTAATATCTTTAGTTTCCAATCCAAATGCTATGTTTGAAGCAATTGTATTATCAGATAAATAAATTTGCTGCGGTACGTATCCAATTGATCTTTGCCAAGACCTAAAATTTTGGTTTGAAACAATAGTTTTATCTATTATTAAGTTACCTTTTTGAGGTTGCAATAATCCTAATATAATATCAATTATAGTTGTTTTGCCGCTCCCCGTAGAACCAACGAAGCCGACTTTTGATCCTGAAAAAATGGATAAGCTTATATTATCTATAGCTAATCTTTGTGTTTCTGGATATTTAAAACAAATATTATTTAATCTAATCGATTTGTTTAAGGTTAAAATATTATTATTTCTCTCTTCATTAGATTTTTTAATATTTTTGACATCTTCATATAACTTATCTAATGATGGTGTTACAAATGTAAGTTGTGCTATAGAGCTGTAAATTACTTGTAAGGACGGCAATAAACGATAACCTGCAAAAATATATAAGCTTGCAATAGGCAATATTTCAACAAAACTTCCATTTTTTGAAACAAAAATCAACATAACTAACAAAATACCTCCAAAAGCAAGGGCTTCTAAAAAAAAGCGAGGCAAAAGACTTATTACTGAAGCGGATGCTTGTGTTTTGGCGTAGATACGAGCTGCTATAGAAAATTCATTAATATACGCTTGTTCTAAACTTCCAACTTTTATAGTTTTTATTGCTCCAAAAGCCTCGCTAACTGTTGCAAATCTTGTTTGATTATTTTTTAACCTTTTAGTTCCTATTTTGTTGAGATATTTGCGGACGAAAAAAAAAATAATAAAATAAGAAATACCAAGCAATGAAAAAGTAATAAATGTGAGGTACGTATCAACAAAAAGTAACAGAATTATAATTACAATCACAATCAATCCTCTTGCAATTATATCTAATATTTTACTAAAACCGCTAGTAATTATAAAGTCAGTTTCAGAAAGTATTATTTTTCCAAAATCAGAACTATGGCGATTTAAAAACCAGTGATAAGGTTGGGACAGATACCTTTCCATTAGGCGCTTACTAATAGAATATCCAAGATTTTGAATAAATTGCGCTTGAAAATAGCTTACAAAAGCTTTGAATGAAAGGGAAGCTACCAATAGTATAAAAACTGATGATCCTAAAATAAATAAAAAATCTACCTGATTCTTTACTCCAAATAATTTTGATCTTTCATGTAAAAAACTTAAATAAAAATTAGTTTCTAAAAGACTTGGATCTGATAGCACCATCATAAATGGTAGTATTGAGGCTATGCCAGCCATATCTAAAAATGCAGAAATAATCAAAAATATTAGCAAAAATCCTATTCCTCTTTGATCATTAAGAGATAATAAATAAATAAATTTTTTAATATGTTTCATTTTGCAGATGCCTATAATTTTATAATTTTTATTAACACAGATAACTAGGCGCAACTAAAAAATAAATAAATTTATTTTTTAATTATGAAAGTTTTTTTATTTAATAGTTTAAACTTTTGCAATTTTATCTTATGCTTTTTACAAAATTCATTAACTGCTTTCGTCTCTCCATAAAATGTTTTGTAATTGTCCAAAATAATAATTCCATTTTTACTTAATCGTGGATATAAACTTTCTAAAACAATTTTTGAAGGTTCGTACAAGTCAAGGTCTAGGTTTATTAGTGAAATTTGAAGGTTTTTATTTTCCCTGATAAACTCAGGTAATGTGGCCAAAACATCTCCTTTAATTAAAGTAAAATTTGTAAGTTTTTTTTTTTTTTTATTTTTTATTTTATTTTATATATTTTTTTTTTTTTTTTTTTTTTTGTTTGTTTTTTTTTTTTCTTAATTTTTTTTTTTTTTTTTTTTTTT
>Ga0255758_10001439_pt1 | contig 24093 bp, 22 predicted proteins | sample 011ome_24_FD_179958 | JGI IMG/M metagenome (GOLD analysis project Ga0255758, IMG submission 179958) | Coastal salt marsh microbial communities from the Groves Creek Marsh, Skidaway Island, Georgia - 011513CT metaG (version 2) | ecosystem: Environmental > Aquatic > Marine > Intertidal zone >...
GATCGTGATGTACATACAGAAGGAAACTACTCTTTCGGTGTAAAAGCCAAAGGATTTGATGTTGGCTTTCTTCAGTATGACTACTACGGCGATGATCTTGAACTTTCAGAAGAAAGTCAAGAATTATACGTTGGGTACTCTGCCGGTCCTTTCACCGCTTATGCCTTTCAGGATCTCGACACGAAAGACAACTACTACAATGTAAGCGCAAGCCATTCATTTCCTTTAGTTGATGTTTCCGTTTTCGCGGGGCATGCTGAAAGCTATGACCATGGTGGCGTGAAAATCTCGCGCTCTTTTGGAAAGTTCAATCTTGGTTACACTTTTGATTATCTTCGAGATGCCTCAGAGCATTCCGTAGGACTTTTCTACAACTTCTAATGAGAAGGGGCTACGGCCCCTTTTTTCTACCCCTTCTAAAAATAATTCTTGACTTTTTGTTCTCCTTGCACTAGAATAACACACTAAGGAGAATTTTACATGGCCAATAGAATTTGTCTAGGAGATCACCCAAATCACGGGTACGGCCTTTTTGTTTCTCGCCCTGGCGTAAATGTTCTCTCGAATATTAAAAAAGAAGATTTAATATTTGACTCTAGAAGTGTTCAAAGTTCTCTTGTTCATGAAGTAATTTCAACCTCAATCTCAAGTGGAAACAATGCCGGATCTACAGTCAGTTTCGCAACTGCTTTGTCATACGTTCCTCATGTAGATATTATACTTTTAACAGGTTCTGGAGGCTCGTCAAAAGGAATATCGGTTATATTTGAAAATTCAGGGTTTCCTTCTTTTATTCTTCGGTATTATAGACAGTTTAAGGTCGAAGTAACGTCTTCGGGAGTAACTGTAAGCACCGCGTGGCCCTCGATTACTGTTGGGTCAAACACTTTCTTTAAGATTGTAGTTTATAAAATGCCGAGTCTTACCTAGTGGCAAATCGAGTATTATTAGGAAATCATGGCACTTACGGTTATGGGCTTTATGTAAGTAAGTCTAATATTGATGTAACCGGAGCAAATATCGAAGATTTTCTTTTTGCTTCTACTGCTACGAATAACAACCAGCTTCTTTTACTAGAATGGATTCCTATTACCCATGGAGGAAGCGGCACTACGACAGTAACACAACAGTACGCAAATTTTAATAAAGATTGCGAAGTAATGATGGTATATACGTCAGGAGGAGAGCCAGTAACTGCAGGAAGTGCGACAGATGCCTGGAGTGCAAATGACTTTGGAAGTCTATTCACGGGATTGGTCACACTCACAAATACAAAAACAAGTAGTTCTGTAGGGACACTTACTCTTACAGCAACTGGAGCAAGCTCCTATACACTCAATCCAATTATTGCGGTTTTTACTCAGGAAATTTAGATGGCAAATCGAGTATTACTTGGAAAAGATGGGAATGGAGATTATTGCCTGAAAGTTTCAGCTTCGGGAGCAAATGTCTTAACAACTTCGAACCTAACCTTCAATAGTTTGATCACAGACTCTACTTCAGGAGTTACGTCTACAGAGGGAAGAGCTTTTAACGTTATTCAAAGTGGTGTTATCAATGGTTCAGGAACCACTGCAGCAACCTATAGTGTCCAATTTCCTTCTATAGTAGATAATTCCGGAAACTATAGTATTCCCTTTGTTCATGCTCTTTACGAAAAAACTGTAACTGAGACAAATATCGCTGCTGGATACTATACCGGGTATGGTTATCATGCTTCAGGAACTTATAGTTGGGGAGCTTATATGCTTCTTGAAAGTCATGGCTTTAATTCTTCGGGAGGCAACTATACTTCAGGAACCCAATACGGAAGACTTCGTTTTAATGCAAGTAATCCGGGCAATATGTCACTCAGTTACTATATTTTAGCAATACCAGCACACGGATAATTTTATGATTATAATGTATAAAAACACAACGGGACGAATATTTCAAGCACATTATGTTGCGGAAGAAAATATTTGGACTCAAGAGCAATGCGATGAATGGACAACAAACAACCCAGGCAATACGGCCCGAGTTGTTGACGACCGAAAAGATGCCAGTGCCTGTTACTGGAATGGAACGGAACTTGCCCTTGCAACCGAATTTTCTATTACCATATCAACTCAAACAATTACTGATAATGGAACAGATTACGTTCAGTTCTCAAATCTTCCGAATGAAACTCGAGTTTATGTTGATGATGTTTATATCGGAGATACAGACTCTTCAGGAATTTTTCAATTTACTTCTTCGGAGGTTGGAACATACTGGGTTCGCTTCGAAAAGTATGGATATTTTGAACATAGCACAGAGGTAACAGTAAATGCTTCAATTTAATGGAACAAAAAATGCCGAATACGATGAAACTCGAAGGCTTGCATACCCAGAAATAGGAGAACAGCTCGATCTGTTATGGCACGCAATAGATTCTGGGACTTTAGACAAGAATTCAGATTTTTACACAAAATTAAAAGCTATAAAAGATAAGTATCCTAAACCAAGTTAAAAATAATTCTTGACTTTTTGGTCTTAACATTTTATACTTGACTCTATGAAGCTCGTAAAAATGGCCCCAGAAAATCTTGAAGTAGCCAATGCCTATTTAAGCACTGGCAATGCGCTCGTTGCCGCAAACTCTTTAGGATGCTCTCCCGACCAAGTATACGAGATACTTGAAAAATCTGAAGTAAAAGAATATATTAACTCGGTCTACCTCGACCAAGGTTATCGTAACCGTTTCCGACTTGCTGAATTACTCGACGAAGTTATTGAAAATAAACTACAAGAAGCTCGTGATTCAGACCAGTACTCTAGCAAAGACCTCGTTGATATAATTGCACTCGCTCATAAAATGTCTGAAGACCATAGAAAAACTTCTACAGCCTCTACAAACATTAAACAACAGAATGTGCAGATTAACTCTCCCTTTGGTGAAGGAAACTATGGAAAACTGATGGAGAAGTTGCTTGGACAATCCGACTAAAGAATTACAGGAATTAAAAGTAGAATTTGCCCAGCATGAAGCTGTTTGCGAAGAAAGATGGAAAACTATTTTTAATGAACTTCGTGAAGGGAAAGAAGAAAGTAAAGAGCGTTGGACAGAAGTAAAATCCTCTGTACAATCGCTTCATCGTCTCGTGTGGGCAGGAGGCGGAGCACTCATTCTCTTTTTAGCGGGAATGATTATGAAAGGTGAACTATGATCTATCAAAAAGGTAATATGTGGAAAGTGGCCGGTAGCTCTGAAAAATATGCTACCGAAGCTGAAGCAAAAGCTGCTGCCGGAATTAAAGAAACTGTAATAAAAGAATCGCCTCTCGATCAGTTAAGAGGATTAAAACAACCTTGTAATGAATGTGCATGTGACCCTTGTGAGTGTGATGAAGAATGGAAGTCAGCAGACGAGACATAGTTCTCGATAAAATAATACCAGGAGACTTTTTAAAGGTTCCTATTGAAAGTTATTTGGAGTTGCTTGGAATAGAAGCAATTCCTTCACAGAGAGCGTTAATAAATGCTATTAATAATCCTAAGTATCGGTTTGTTGTTGGGGCTCTTAGTCGGCGGCAAGGAAAAACATATATTGGTAACATTATTGCCCAATGTGTCGCCCTCGTTCCAGGATGCCATGTACTTATTGTCTCTCCTAATTACAACCTTAGCAATATTAGTTTTGATCTCCAAAGAAATCTTATAAAACATTTTGATCTTGAAGTTGCGAGAGACAACGCAAAAGATCGTGTAATTGAACTTACAAACGGATCTACTATAAGACTCGGGTCAGTCAATCAAATTGACTCTGTTGTAGGAAGAAGCTATGACTTTGTTCTCTTCGATGAAGCGGCATTGGCAGATGGAGAAACTGCCTTCAACGTTGCCATTAGACCCACACTCGATAAACCCGGTAGTAAGGCTCTATTTATTAGCACTCCTCGGGGCAGGAACAATTGGTTTAGCCGTTTTTTTAATCGGGGCTATACTGATGAGTTTAACGAGTGGTGCTGTATAAAAGCTACTTGGCAGGATAATCCAAGAGCTTCTCAAAGCGATATTGATGAAGCTCGACGCTCGATGAGTCAAGCAGAATTTGCACAAGAATATGAAGCAGATTTCAATGTATTCGAAGGACAGATTTGGAACTTCAACTACGAAAAGTGTGTTCAAGATTTATCTGAAAGAGATTTTAGTGGGATGGACATAATATCGGGGCTCGACGTAGGATTTAAAGACCCCACAGCACTGTGCGTAATCGCTTTCGATGGACATAAATACTACTTAATGGAAGAGTATTATGCGGCGGAACGCACAACAGAGGAACATGCGGGATACTTATCAGAAATTATTGAAAGAAGAGAAGTCGACTACTGCTTCATTGACGCAGCAGCAGCACAGACTCGATTCGACTTTGCTCAACAATATGACATTTCAACCATTAATGCCAAAAAATCTGTTGTTGATGGGATTGGCCACGTGGCATCCCTTATTGACAATGATCGGCTTATCGTAGATTCTTCGTGCGTAGAAGTCTTGAGGTCTCTTGACCAATATAGGTGGGATCCGAATCCAAACTTAATAAGAGAGAAACCGGTTCATGATTCTTCTTCTCACATGGCAGACGCATTAAGATACGCACTTTATAGTTTTGAAGAGAGCGCACCAACATTTTAAATCCAACGAAAAAATAATTCTTGACTTTCAACTAACCCGAATATATAATTTATAAAAATGGCAGAGTTAAAACGAGACCCGATTAAATACATCAGAGACCGGGCAAAGTCGAAGTATGAAAAAGGCAAAGAGTGTAGAATTTGCGGTGCAAAAATAAAACTCGACTTCCATCATTTCTATACGCTTGCTCCACTTTTTCATAAATGGCTTAAAGAGAAACAAGCACTTCGTCCAGAACATTATACAGATGAGTATCTAATTATATGGAGAGACGAATTTATTGAAGATAACTGGGCTGAACTTTACGACGAAACAGTTACTCTTTGTCACACTCACCATTTAAAGCTACATAGTATCTACGGAAGAAATCCTGGATTACATACAGCAGAGAAGCAAAAACGCTGGGTAGAAATACAAAGAGAAAAATATGGCATGGTATGACTTCTGGAAACAGGAAAAATTAAACCCAGCACAAGAAGAGATTGTAGTTAGTCTCGAAGGCTCTGGTCCTATTGCTTCCAGAGAAATTCCTACTAATTATACCTCATACTATGAGTATTTGGAAGTTGTAAATCGTGGCGTCAACATGATCGTTGATGACACGGCAGAAATTCCTCTTCGAATAGGTGAACCGATTCAAGGAATGAATTCGGTTGTAAAAGGTATTAGAAGATCTAGACTTAACTTACTGTTAAATGTAGAGCCTAATCCTTTTCAAGATATTTCCTCTTTTAAGCGAAACCTCATAATCGATTATATACTCGATGGGAATATCTTCATCTATTTCGATGGGGCTGGTTTATATCATTTACCCGCATCTTATACGGACATAGATCCAGATAAGACTACTTACATTAATAAGTATACTTTTCAACGTAATATAGATTATAGTACAAACGAAATCATTCACATTAAAGAAAACTCTTTTCATAGCATATATAGAGGTACTAGTCGTTTAAGAGCTGCTCAGCGTGTAATGTCACAGCTTACTCGTATGCGCCAATTTCAAGACAATTTTTTCAAGAATGGAGCTGTCCCCGGCCTTATAATTAAATCACCTTCTGTAATTAGTGAAAAAAATAAAGAAAGAATGATTCAATCTTGGATGACTCGTTATCGCCCTGACGGAGGAGGAAGAAGACCTCTCATTTTAGATGGCGGAATGGATCTAGATGCTATCTCAAATGTTAATTTTCGAGAACTTGATTTCGAAGCCTCAATAGAGGGAGCGGAAAAAGAAATATTAAAAGTTTTAGGAGTACCTCCCCTTTTACTAGATTCGGGAAACAATGCAAATATCCGACCAAACCATAGACTTTATTATTTAGAAACAATATTGCCTATAATTGAAAAAATTAATAAAGCTATAGAAAGATTCTTTGGCTTTCACATTACCCCAGACATTAGTAATATCCCTGCACTTCAGCCAGAATTAAGAGACAGCGCAGCTTATTACTCTACTCTTGTTAATACGGGAATTATTACCCCTAATGAAGCTCGTGAAGCACTAAACTACGATGAGCAGTTTGGCGCAAGCGAACTAAGAGTACCTGCTAATATAGCTGGATCTGCTGCAAACCCTTCAGAAGGTGGAAGACCGTCTGAAGATAATATAGAGGAATAAAAATGACTAGAACCGAAATAGCGCTTACTGTTATTAAATATTTTCAACAACTAGGAAGAGTGCCCGCACGATCAGAATATATTGCACTAGGAACTAACGCCCCGATTCACTATAGAATTGTTATACGTAATTTTGGTTCCTGGCATCAAGCTATAAAAAGAATACAATTAAAACATCCCGAAGAATGGGAAAATATTTTTAATACTTCTAGTGTTTATACATTGGAACAAAATCCCAAGCCAGTTCTTGAACCGGCTTCGGATGAAGATCTCAGCCCTTTAGAGAAGCTGAGAGTGTCGACAGGAGAATCAAGTGAATAAAATTTTTCACATTGGCTCCACATTTAAGGCGTTTGAAGAAGGGGATGATCTTCATATCGCTGGTATGGCCAGTACGAATAGTACTGACCGTGTTGGAGACATAATTGAGACTGAAGCCTGGACAAAGGGCGGACTTCAAAATTATTTAAACAATCCCGTAATTCTTTTTAATCACGATTACAATCAGCCGATTGGCCGAGCAGTTCAGCTTGGTACTAACGATAATGGTCTGCAGTTAAAAGCAAAAATTGCTAAATCTGCTGGTCACGTAGGTGAATTAATTAAAGAAGGTGTCCTTGGAGCTTTTTCAGTCGGGTTTCGAGTCAAGGATGCGGAGTATATGACCGAAACCGATGGATATAAGATAAAGGACGCAGAATTACTGGAAGTTTCAGTAGTAACGGTTCCTGCTAACCAAGCTGCAACCTTTTCTCTTGCTAAATCTTTTAACTCAGAGTCTGAGTATGAAGAATTCAAGAAATCTTTCAAAACTATAGATTCCGTGGAAGAAAAGCATGTTATTAGTGTTCAGGAGACTGAAGACAAAGTAACTGTTGAGTTTGAAAAACATTCTGAAACCGAATCAATGCCTAAAGACTTATCACAAGTCGAAGTACAGGAGAAAACTATGAGTGATATCGATATCGATGCGATTGTGGCTGCTGCTGTCGAAAAGACCGCAACTGCAATGGCGATGAAAGACGCTGAGCGCAAGGCAGAAGAGCAAGCTAAAATGGAAGCAGAACAAAAAGCTGCTGCCGAAGCTGAAGCTCAAAAAGCCGCGCAAGAAGCCCAAATTGTAACCGCTGTTTCTAGTGGTGCAGAAAAATTAATGGCTGACGTTGAAGCTAAAATGGCTGCAAAAGATGCTGACTATGAAAAAATTATTGGCGAATTGAAGAATGAACTGATTGAAAAATCAGACGAAATTTCTAAAATTCGTGATAGCAAGCGTGTATTTGCTGATCGTGGCGAAGCAAAGTCTTTTGCTGAAGCCTATGAGAAAGACATTTGCGATGCGCACCTTCTTGGCGTAATTACTAAGAAGGGTTGGGATAATAAGCTTACTAAGCAGTTATTCGAAAAAGCCAGTCGTAATACAAATGCAGGCCTAACTGTTCCAGATACGTCCTCTGATGCTTTACAAGCTTTTGAAACTACTGTTTCTACTGCAATGGAGAGAGATGTAGAATTAGAATTGGTTTTGGATCCTCTTTTCCGAAAAATCCAAATGAATTCTGCTTCAATGGTAATGCCTACCATGCCTGATGCTGGCTATGCAGAGTGGGCAGCTAATGATACCTCTGGCGGTGCTTCTGGTGCCCCTTTTAAAGGTAATTTAGAAGGTCGTGACGATACTGTAGGTTCACCTTTCCCCGGCATGAGCATGGGTCGTAAAGTATTGACTGTAGAGCGTTTAATCTCTCGTTCCTATATTGCTAATGAAAGTGAAGAAGACGCAATTATTCCTGTTCTTCCTTTTATTCGTGAGTCAATGGTACGCTCACACGCACGTGCAATTGAGCATTCATTACTCTTAGGCGGTTCAGCCGGTAATGATTTGATCAGCACACCTTATAATGGTTTGGTTGCTCGTACAAATGCTAATGCTGTTTTAGACAACGGTTCATCTCCTGGCGTAGGTGGCGTAGCTACTGCTTCCAAATTACTTGATCTTCGTCAAGCAATGGGTAAGTATGGCCGTCGTCCTGGCGATGTAGTTTATATCATCGCACTTACTGCATACTACGATATGCTTGATGATCCTGACTTCCAAAATATCAATGAAGTTGGTGATCAGCGTGCTACCAAGATTACCGGAGAAATCGGAAACGTCTACGGTTCACCCGTAATCGTTTGTGACGAGTTTACAGGTGGACGTACTGATGGTAAGCATTGGGCCGTAGCCGTAAACGCTCGTAATTTTGTAGTTCCTGTATTGCGTGGAGCTACTGTTGAGACCGATTACGAAGTTGCCAATCAACGTCGTGTATTGGTTGCTACTCAACGTCGTGGCTTTGACTGCATCTTTGCAGACGATGCTACTAACGGTGATTATCAAACTGCTGTACATACTTGGTAACAAGTATGTTAGGGATGGGAGTCTTCGGACTCCCAAGCCTTTTTGGAAAATAAATGGCCGATTTAATTACATTAGATGACTATAAATTGTTGGAGGGTATAAACTCTACTCAGTTTGACGAAAAGTTTGAGAAGCTAATTACGAGTGTAAGTCAGCTTGTCCGTACTTATTGTAATTCTGAGTTTGATACTTATGCAACTTCACCAGGATATACGGAGTTATTTGATATTCAATGGGACACTTATACTGTTCAGCTTAAATATAGCCCTGTTATTAGTATAACAAATGTATATGAAAGATTGGGACAAGCTTCTGATTATGTTGAACTTTTTTCAAATGGAGCCGGCCCTTCACCAGAATATTCATGGTACTTAGATTCTGTTTCCGATTCTATTTTCAGAACAGAAGAAAGTGGTAAGTATAGAAATTGGCCTAAAGGAGTAGGTTCTGTAAAAGTTACTTATTTAGCAGGGTATGTCTCTGTACCCGTTGATTTAGAACTTGCGGTTGCTGATATTATAACTTACTACCATAAAGACGAGCAGAAAGAGAGACAAAGCATTGGTTCAGCAAGTAGAGAGGGAGCAGGAAGCTCTGCGATTCGTAATGATCCTGGATTTCCAGACCATATACGAAGAGTTCTAGATATGTATAGAGTATCATGAGCAAAAGATTTTTAGATAAGCTATTAAAAGAAACTATAAAAGAGCTAAAAAACCCAGCTAATGACCCGAAGAAAGGGTCGGGATTTAGAGAATTAGAATCAGACGTAAAAGTTCATAGAATAAGTGCCTCTGTAAATGGAGTAAAAAACCAGGTTTATATTCAGCTTCAAGAGCAAGGTATACCTGCAAAACAAATCAATCACCCTCAGATGAGAAATGTGATTGATACTTATGTTCCAAACTTTGTAGAAGCAATTTATAACTCGGCAAAGAAAAACTTTGATAAGAATCCTTCTTCTAGTAATACAAGAGTAAAAGGTAATAAAAGCGCTTGGAGCGTAACTATATTGGAAGGAGGTTATGGCTATAGTCTAGCAAGGAGAGAGGTTGGGCATTTATCTGTTTTTGAAACTATTAGAACCCTGTATTCTTCTCAAAAAAGTACATTAGTAAACAATATAAATAAAGTTCTGAGAGAAATAGCCACTTTATCCTCGGGTGAGTATAGTATAAATGGTAGAAACTTTTTAGATTTTGGTCATCGCGCCGGTTCAGCGGTTGTAGAACAGCAAAGCCAAAGAGCTAGAGATACTTTCCAATCTACAATTAGATACAGAAATGAAACTAGCGAAGATAAAATAACCGACAAAGATTTAAAAAATCTGGGTTTAAAAGTATTTTTTAGAAAGAAAGGAACTTTAGAAAAGGATACTGTAGAAATCGGTATAGAAGCGTCATCAATAAATAGAGGTAAAAAATCAGAGTTGGAATTAAAAGCTAATCTAATTGAACAATTAGAAAAGGCTATAGTAAAATTAAATAAAGCAAAAAGCTTTGCTGATAGAAAAGGCTCTGACACCAGAATAGAAATAGAAGCTAAAAAAGTTGTAAAAAGATTTGACCAGGGTATAAAAAGAGGTAAAAATGTAAAAGTAGTCAGTAGAAACTTTAAGCCTAAGCTATCTAACAGTACGTCGGTTAAAACAACTAAAAGAAAAGCTACAAAAGGCACCATAACTAAAGCGAAACTATCTTCTTTAGGAGTAAAAAAGGCAGCGTTAAAAAAAGGTTCTTCTAGTAGTAATATTTCTGTAATAGCTTTAATTAACCAAAAATTACCACAAACAGTTAAAAAAAATATGGGAGCGCCCGGATTAGAAAATAGGTCAGGGAAATTTGCGGCAAGCGTTAGAGCTACAGATATTACTACTACAGCAAAAGGATTTCCCAGTATCGGGTATTCTTATGACAAAAACCCTTATCAAATATTTGAACAAGGTGCAGGTAAGTTTCCCTGGGCTAATGCTGATAGAGACCCACGAAAGTTGATAGACACTTCTATTCGAGAGATAGCTGCGCAACTTTTAACAGGACGTTTCTACACTAGGAGAGTATAGTGGCTACGAGAGATTATAGTTCTAGGAGAATGGCCATTGTAAAAGCTATAGAGGATAAGTTAAAGTTAATTAACGGAAACTTTCCTTTTAGGACAAATTTATATAATAATGTTCTCCCTCGATTAAAGTTTTGGGACGAAGTAGAAGATTTTCCTGCAGTTCATGTATCTGCGGGATCGGAAACAAGACAGTATCAGGGTGGAGGATATAAAGACAGATTTCTAACTGTTACTCTTCGAGTATATGTTCAAGAAGAAAATGCTATTTTTGCTCTTGAAAAATTATTTGAAGATATAGAGACAGTTCTAGAAGATAACGCAGATCTTCCTTATATAGATCAAGATGGTAATACTCAACGTGTTCAGCAGATAACAATCTTGAGCTTGGATACGGATGAAGGAGCCCTCGAACCTTTAGCGGTTGGGGAAATTATCTGCGAAGTTCGATACTAACCTTATTAGGTTGAGATGAAAAGGCAACTTTTCTTCGGAGAAAAAAGATGGCATTACAATTTACAAGAAATGCAAACGTATATGTGCAGCTGGTAGATGGAGCCGGCTCCCATGTACAAGCTTGGAAACTTTCAGTCTTAGACGGGTTTTCATTCACACAATCAATTAACTCATCAGAAATTACCATTAATGAAGCAGGTTCAATCTCTCGTAGAGCAAGATTGCTTTTTAACGATAGTTTAGCACCTGTAGAATGGTCAATGAGTACTTACGCCCGTCCTATTACGGACACTAATATTACGCATTGTCCTGAAGAACCTCTTTGGGCTATGATGTTAGGCGCGGACGGTTATGCTACAAATCAATATACTAGTTCAGTATTGGCAGGAGTATCACCTTCTCCCGATACTGAAAATATAAATACTCCTGCTAATGGAACAAATACTTTTGACTTTTCAGCTTCAAATGTATCTTCATTTTCTGATCGTTGGAATATTTATTTCGGGTTTGAGGATACAGGAAATATTCAATTTTATAAACTAGACTCTGCTGTAGTAAATTCAGTAACTATGGATTTTGATATAGATGGTATTGCGACTCTTTCTTGGAGTGGCTTTGCAAAATCTTTATCTGATGAAGGTATTTCCGTTCCTACCGATTTGGCCTCCCCAATTACCACAGGATTAACGGATACTACTAACTTTATTCGTAATCGTATTTCTACAGTTTCTTTATCAAGAACAGATGTTTCTCCTGACGATGTGTATAATATTGTGTTGACGGGAGGCTCTTTTACTATTGAAAATAATGTCTCTTACTTAACTCCAGAAGAGCTAGGGATAGTAAATGCACCTCTAGCAAATATTACTGGTGCTCGCTCAATTTCCGGTTCTATGACTTGTTATCTTGACAATGATCAAGCTAACAGTAAATCAGGAGAACTTTTTGCTGATTTGGTGGCTGATGTAGACACAGTACGAAATGTTTTTACTCTTTCATTAAATGTAGGAGGAGAAACTGCTTCTACTCCTAGGGTGGCATTTGAGCTTCCAACAGCACATTTAGAAGTGCCAACAATTAACGTAGAAGATCTATTGACTCTTGAAATTAACTTCCATGGTCAAGTGAGTGGAGGTAATGTTGATCTTACTGACGAAGCAACAATCGTCTATAAATCGTAGTAACAAGAAAAAATAAATCTTGACAATTAGATAGTTGTTTTGTATAATTACTGAAGATTAGGGGAGAAATTTCTCCCCTTTTTCTTCATTTAGAAGGAGAAAATATAGGAGTATACCCTTGAGTTTCAATGTTTTAAGAGACGGAAGAGTTTGGATGGAATATCTTAACACTTTTTACCTTCTTCATACAAACAAAGAAGTTTCATTCTCCCAAACATTTCGCCAGCAGGACATAACAGTAAGAAATCTGCATAATAACTCAGATTTTTTTGAAAATTCCTCCATTGTAGAGGCAAATCCTGCTGATTTTAGTTTTTCTATATACTTAATAGAAAATGATAGTACGCCTCTACACCAACACAAGCCCTTAGATTTATTAACAGAGTATTCGACTGATAACAATTTAAACACGTTTAATCTATATTTTGTATATTCGGATTATAGTCCTGAAATTTACTATAAAATAGAGAAATGCGTATTTACTGGCGGATCTTTCAATATACCTAGAAATGGTATTATGACTGTCGGATTATCAGGACAAGGTACAAAACTCACTAGGAATACCGGTTCGGTTCCAGGATTAGTACAGTCACCTAACTATACTAGTTCTCCGAATTATGCTATTTCGAAGGAGTTCGATATTTGGGCGACAGGTACAGACGTCGCACAATTTAAACTGGATAATATCTTAGGAGCGTCTTTAGAGCTGCAAAATAATATAAGTTGGACAGCAAACAAAACTTTGCAGAAGTCTTTACAAGTTACTAATGCGAGTAATACTATATACCCAGAAAATTTTACTTTGGCTGATAGATCTCTCGCAGGAAGTATACGACAATATGTTAGCGACTCTCAATCACTATCTAAGAACAATATTCAGACTTGGGCTGAGAATACCTCAGTTATTATAAAAGCGGGTTTGGGCGGCTCTTTCGGCTATCAACTAGAAGTTGATTTGGACAACAGAGCTTCTTTTACGAATAGAGTGGCTTTTGGAGATTTATTCACTCAAAGCTATGATTTTCGTTGCATGTCAAATCCCGCAATTAGTTCAATTTTTACATATTAGGAGTATAGATGAAATTAAAAGATTTAATGGTGGACACTAAAGCCGCTTGGCTAGATTTTCCCGGTGCCCCAGGGTTTCAAGTAAAGGTTGCAAATCTTTCTAGGAAAGAATTAGTAGCTCTTAGAAAGCGTTGCATTTCTCAAAAATTTGATAGAAAGACTCGTCAGATGATAGAAGATTTAGATGAGGAAAAGTTTATAACTGAATTTACAAAAGCTACCGTAAAAGGCTGGTCAGGATTAAAGTTAAAATACTTAGAAGATTTAATTTTAGTTGATTTAAAAGATCAAGATTTAGAATTAGAATTAGAATATGACGAAGAACAAGCTCAAGTACTTGTTCAAAACTCTACAGAATTTGACAATTGGATAAACGAGGTGGTTTTTGACCTTGCCAACTTTCGTAGAGCAGGAGAGGGAGATTCTTTGGGCTAGACTAGAGGATTGGCAACAACATAATGCTGTGGGTATGACTAAGGATAAATACTTAGAATTGCAGCAGCAAATGGGGAGAGAGCCAGATCCAGAAAGATGTCCACCAGGAATCGAAGATTTTCCTGAAGTAGTAATTGATGCCTTATCGATTTTCAATTCGTTAGGGGATAGAGTATATCCTGAGATAGGGTATACTGGAAAAGATTACACTAATTTAAATTTTTTAATTAATGTTTACAAAATAGAAGATAAAGAATTACTTTACGATATTCTATTAAGACTCGATGCTCACGTTATTAAAAAGTCCCAAGAAGCTATAAAACGTGAATACGATAAATTAAAGAGAAATAAACGTGGCCGATAGCAGTGTAACTCTAGAAGTAATACTAGAAGGTAAAAACTTAAAAATAGTCCAAAAAGATGTGGACAAGGTTACTTCGTCTGTTAATAGAGCATCTAAATCCACTGAAAATTTATCTACTAAAAGTAATAACTACAATAAAGGTCAGAAAGGGGTTGCCCAAGCAACTTCCAACAGTACAAAAGCATTTTCTAAAATGCGTAGCGAGATCGGAGGAGGCTCTTCTGGTCTTGTCGCTGCTTACGCTACGCTCGCGGCAAACTTATTCGCTGCTACTGCCGCTTTTAATGCTCTTCGAGGAGCTTCAAAAGTAGAAGAGCTCTCAAAAAGCTTAGATGTTATAGGCACAAAAGCCGGTAGAAATCTCGGTATTTTAGCAGAAAGTTTAAGAGACGTTACTAATGCCGCAATTTCCACTGAGCAAGCATTAAGAACCGCAGCAATTGCTACAAGTGCAGGATTTTCGGATTCGCAACTTTTAAGTCTTACTAAAGTTGCAAAAGGAGCTTCAATCGCTCTAGGAAGGGACTTAGGTGACTCTTTAGATCGATTGGTCAGAGGTACTGCAAAACTTGAACCAGAAATTCTCGATGAATTAGGTATTTTTGTTCGTCTTGACGACGCTACACGAGAATATGCAAGAGCTTTAGGTAAGACTTCTGACGAGCTTACTGACTTTGAAAGAAGACAGGCTTTTCTTAATTCCGCAATTGAAAAAGGTGAAAAGAGATTTGGAGAGTTAGCTGAAGCCCTAGATACAAACCCTTATGATAAACTGTCAGCAGCTTTTAGAGACTTAGCTAAGAATTTGGTAACCGCTATAAATGGTACTATTACTCCTGTGATTGGTTATCTATCTCAAAATTTAACGGCTCTTGCAGGGGTTTCTCTTCTGGCTGGCAGCGGGGTTGCAAAAAATGTTGTTAGTGCTTTTGTACAGGGTGCAGAAGGTGCAGCAACTTTTGCTGGAAAGCTTTCCGACCAGAGAAAAGAACTTCTTCAAAATTTAGAAACTACTGATAAATTGCCAGCGGTTTACAAAAATGTAAGTTCAAAAATTAAAGAAGGAACCGCTTCCTTAGATGATTACAAAACGGCTTTTCGTAGCTTAGAAAAATCTACAAAAACACATCAGGGGCAGCTTGATGCAATGAAGGATGGAACTAAAAAGTTCAGCTTCACTGTAAAAGAAAAAGAAGAAAGATTACTAAATGTAAACACTACTTTAAAGAACTTAAGGACACAGTTGGTAGTTACTACCGCCGCTCAGGCTAATTTTACAAAGGCACAAGCTTTAGGGGCTATACAGGCAGGTTCTTATATTGCCGGAATAAAGCTTGCCTACGCGGCTGTAAAAGAATACGCAAGTGGACTTTGGGCAGCTGTCGCTGGAGCCGGTGCTCTTGCTACGGCTAACGCAGCCTTAAAAATAACCTTTTTTGCTATAGGAATAGCAGTTCAGACTGCTTTTGCAGCAGTTTTGAGTGCAATAGCTATAATAGGAATATTAATAGCTCTTGGCCCTCAGCTGAAAGATTGGATTGAGAGTACGTTTTTCCCAGAAAAAATAATTCAAAGAAGAAGAAAAGAAATAGTAGACTCTTTAAATATAATTCAAAAGACTTCAAGAGACTTTACAAAAAACTTCTTTAATGACCAACAGACAGCAGCAGATGCCGCAAAAAAAGCTTCTGGCCTAATACAGGAAAGTATTTCAGCAGTTGAAAAAGCCTCAAAACTAGATGCGGAAGCTCAAAAGAAAAGAGAAGAAGAATTATTTACTTTAAAAGAGAAGCAATTAGAACAACAAGAAGAACTAAAAAAATTCAAGAATCCAAATGCAATTGCCAATGCTAAAGGCGAGCTTGCTAAAACAAAAAAAGCTATAGAAGAACTTCAGAATACAAACATGAACGCATTGATCACAAATTCAAATGCTATTGAAGTTGCAAATAAAGCTGTAGAAAATTTTTATTCAGTTTTAGACTCTCGTGACCAGTTCAGTCTTTTGCCTCAAAGCTCGATAGAGCAAATAGATGAGGCGATCGCACTTCTTGAAACTGGGGGCCCGGATGCTGTTGAAAATTTTATAAATACTTTAACTAAGATAAAAGAACCTTTTGATAAAATTACTGCAGGTTTTGAATCTGTAACCGGAAAAATAAATGATTTTAAAGATGCTCAAGCCACCCTTTTAAAGAGAACAGCTACTCCTTATGACGATATTTTAGAAGCAGCTAAAGGAGTGCAGGCTGAGATAAAAGCAATAACTGATAACACTAGTGAGCTCGCAGAAGTTACTGGAGGCACAGTTATTGCTAGGGATATTTTAGAAAAAATAACAGACGCTGGATTCGAGTCCCAAGAGCAGCTTGATACTTATATTACTACCCTTGAAGAAGGTATAAAGAAATATATAGAATTTCCAGGACTGATTAAGCAACAAGAAACTGCCTTAAAAAGATTAAATAACTTTGCTAAAGAAGATGTAAATGTTCTTCAACAAAGTTTAGAGAAGCGAACGGAACTAAATAAGGTGAGGGAAAACGCTCTTATCAATGAAGAAAATTTAATAAAAGCTAATCAGAAAGAGGGGCAGGAAGGACAAGCCCAGGCAGCGCGGTTACTAGAAATAGAAAGAGAAAAAGCTGTTATAGCCGAAGAAGAACTTAAATCAAAATATGATGAGCAAACACTTGCAGTTGCTCGGGTAGAAGAACAACAAAAACTTTTGGATTTAAGTAAGAAAGTTACAGGAGAAACCATAGCCCAAGCAAAAGCGCAGATGGAAATAAGAAATATTGCTCGAGAAATAGAAAGACTTGAAGCTGGAGGTGGAGAGTATTCCGCTTCTGCAAAACTTGCTATTTTTTCTACTGAAAGGAAAGCTCGTGAAGACGTTCTTGCCCTAGAATATTCTATGAAAGTAGCAGGTATTGAGCTAGAGTACGATTTGATGGAAGCAAAATTCGAACTTCTAAAAAAGCAAGCGGAAGTAGAAGGGGTAAAATTAACTAATACCGAAAAGATTGAAAAATTAATGAAGGACGGACGAGCAGCCGCTTTAGCTAATGCAGAAACTCAAAATGAGCTTTCATTAAAGAGGTTAGAGCTTGAAGAGGCACAACTACAGAAACAAGTTCGTTCCGAAAGAAGCGCTTTTACAGAAAATTTGGGGGGTATAGGTTCAGGATTTGCCACTACCACTTCTATGACGTCAGATATTGAAAATTCTATAAAAACTGGTCAAGGTAATATAACCAAAATAAATGAAGGTAAAGGAACGGAACCAGAAAAGGAAGCAGCTATTGCTAGAGAAAGACTGGCTATGGCTGCTTCTGCTGCGGGGCCTTTTGTAGAACAGTTAAAAGCTCTTGGCCCTGAAGGAGCACTTGTTGCCGCTGTCACAGAAGGTTCTATGGTTATGGCCGATGCTTTTCTTCGTATTGGCGAAGCTGGCGATAATATGGGCGATAAACTATCTGCCATTGGCAATGTTATAGGAGCTATTGGAGGAATTGCCCAAGCTGCAGGACAAGCAAGAGTAGCGGCCATTGATAAAGAAATCGCGGCAGAGAAGAAACGTGATGGTAAGTCAAAAGAATCTTTAGCAAAACTTGCTCAGTTGGAAAAGAAAAAAGAAGGTATAGAAAGAAAGAATTTTGAGAGAAATAAGAAAATTCAAATGGCTCAAATTGTAATCAATACCGCTGCTGCATATATGAAAACTTTAGGAGAAACAGGATTTTTCGGAATTCCTTTAGGTGCAATTATCTTAGGGTTAGGAGCCGCTCAATTAGCTCTTGTTGCCGGACAGTCTTATGAAGGAGGAGGGTCTTCCGTAGGGGCGGGAAGTGCGCCAAGTCCTACAGTAGAATTAGGAAAAAGAAAATCATCTGTAGATCTTGCTAGCTCACAAAGCGCTTCTGGAGAACTTGCGTATTTTAGAGGGGAGCGAGGTATTGGAGGCCCAGAAAACTTTGTACCTACAGGTGCTATGATGGGTGCAAAGTATAGAAACGAAGGCGGCCCTACTGCGGGGTATATGGTTGGAGAGCAAGGACCAGAGTTATTTGTACCTTCTGTTCCTGGAACGATCGTTCCAAACGATGAAATGACCGCAACTTCTCAAAATGTAAATATTTCAATAAACGCAATAGATAGTAGAGGAATGGAGCAAGTATTAGTTGAGCAAAGAGGAAACATAATCGGAATGATTAGAAGTGCAGCAAATAATGTAGGAGAAGATTTTTATGAAACTATAGATACTTCTGTTTATACTGCTGAAGCTGCAGGAGCAACGAGGTACTAATGGCACAGTTTACTAATTTTCTTAATATATTACCATCCCCAACAATTAAAATAGGGGGTGCGGGACAAGATGAATCAGACGGAGGTACACAAGTTGGGCCTGGTTACGCTTCTGTAAAATTAACTTCTGACCAAAAAATTTTAAAAACTCGTACAAATTCAGGAAGATATACTGCTAGAAGCGCAGCGTACCAAAATTGGCAAATTAATATTACATATAATCCAATGACCCGCTCAGAGTTCTCCCCTATTTATACTTTTCTATTAGAAAAGCAGGGAGGTTTAAAACCTTTTTATATTTCTTTGCCTCAATATGAAAATCCTCAAGACGCTACTTTTGCGTCTAATGGATTGGTAAATAGTCTGCTTACCACTAGTTTAACCAATGCGGGAGAAACTAAAGTATTACTACGAAATGGGGGATATAATCATACTACTGGAGGAAAGCCTTCTCCTGGAGATATTTTTAATATATCAGATCCTAGTGATTCTAATCATAAAAAAGTTTATATGGTTACACGAGTAGAAGACAGCGTTTACTACAATGAGTCTGCGGTAGCAATAGATGAAATTGTTATACATGTTACTCCTCCTTTTGCAAAAAATATCTCTTCCGGAAGCAGTTTTGTTTTTGGCCAGGTGTTCTCCAGCGTAGGTCCATTATTTAAAGTAGTAGCAAAAGATCAACAAGAATACAGCTTAGGCACCGATAATTTATATCAATTTAGTCTATCTTTAGAGGAAGTTCAGTGACAATTCGTTCTATTTCTACCGACCTAAAAAATTCCTTACTTCCCGATAATCCCAGTTATCAGGAAGGATTTTCTTACGCCCACTTAATAAAGTTTGAAAAAGCTATAAAAACGGGTACAGGAAAAACAAAGAAGACCCCTCTTTCTTACGCATATATCACAGATGCTTCTAGAAATATCAGATTTAATGACGGTAGTACTGATATAGATGGAACTCCTAACGGACTTCAGACTTACATTGCAAATAGAGTTGTATCTGTTGGTTCTGTACAAGAAACAACAGAGGCTAGAGCCTCGAACTTTAATATTGAAATCGATACTACAGCCCTAGGAACTTCTTTATCTAATCAAACTTTTATATACTCCACATCCACTATTATCGGAGAAATAGACTTTGTTGATGCAGGTTTTGCAGAAGGAGATAAACTTAAGATTACGGCATCAAATAGTCTTAATACTGGACTAACCTTTCGTATTAATAGTTTTACAAACAATAATAAAACTATTAATTTTAGTACTGAAGATACGGTAGTTACTGGTACCGGCACAGCAGAAACTGTAGAATTTGCTTCCGAAGAAGTTATTGGTCTTTTAAATAAAAAAGAAGACTCGGCAAGTTATGCGGGATATATAAATAGAGAGATATTTATATATAAAGCTCATATTGATACTGATACGGGTAGTATTATCGGAGATCCTTATCTTCTTTTTAAAGGAATAATATCTAATGCAAAATTAACTGAAGACCCTTCATCATCATCAAAAATTTCTTGGGGAGTATCTAGTCATTGGGGAGATTTTGTACGTGTTAACGGTAGAATAACTTCAGACGATTTTCACAGAGGTCTAGATGGTAATGGTCAGTCAGACCCCTATGCTTTAAAAAGACCCGAATATGCAGATGATTTAGGTTTTATGCACTCTGAACAAGCCATAAATATTATTGGTATTTATCAGGTAAGTGAGACTAGGTATAAACTAAAATCTAAAAGAAAATGGTATGGGACAAAAAAATATAAACAAGTAGAATATCAAGTACAGGTCGATAGAGAAGCAGATCTTCGTTTTAATCTAGATGCAAAATATATACCCGTAGTTTATGGAGTTCAAAAGATAGATGCTATCCCCTTCTTTGTAGATACGGATAAGGATAGTGCTGACATTATTTATGTCGCATACGCCCTTTGCGAAGGAGAGATTGGAGGATTATACGATATATATTTTGACGACTCCTCTAGCATATGCTTAGATGAGCAAGACAATGATACTAGGGCTCAAGGCAGTGAGGGAGTAGATGTTTATTGCCAAGGAAGAATGGATAGAGGAGATGTTTTAGGGGGGTACTCAGCAGCTTATGATAGTCTTGTAACTAGGTTGAGCAGGCTATCTCAGGCTTATGCCTACACTACTGAAAATGGTACTGGGACTTACTCTCAGGAAGTAGCACAACAAGAAACCGACTTACTATTAGCAAATCCTTTACTTCAAGCAGCTACTCAATCTATTCTACCCTCGAGCCAAACTTTTGGCTTGCAACACGAAGAAGCTACTTTATTTGAAAAACCTTTAGATGCTAGAATGGTTTTTCACTCTGGAAAACCTAACCAAAAAACCGACGGTATGCTAGCTTCTGTAGCTAATCAATCACGTTTTAAAATTCAAACAGATTATTTTTCTTCTACCGCTGACTACTGGGGAGCGAACCATAGAGTTTTAGATACTGCTTATGTTGCAACTAAATTTACTATTTCTGATGGAGAAACTACTATACCCGAACTTGACTTTATTGTTCGAGGTAAGTTAATTGATTGCTATAATTATGATTTTTCCTACGTATCAATTCCCGCTGCAGGAGAAAGTATATCTAATTTTAATCTTGGGGATTCTGTAAATATTTATGATATTTCTGATCCTACAGGCACTACTTCTTTAGGAAGTAATATTATTGCAGATATATTTACTCTACCAGAAGAAAACGAACCCAGGATAAGATTAAAAACAGACCCTGATCTATCTATCACAGCTTTTTATATAAAAAATTCTAATGGAGATACTTGGAGGGTAATAACTTATGATCACGTAGAACAGTCAGGAAATGTTGCAGAGACTTTAACTGAACAAGTTCAAAGCATATCTACCGGAACAACGAGTGGGGTATCTGTAAATATTAATGCAGGTACTGTAGCTAATATTTTGTCTGAGCCCGCGATACAAGCCGCTGTAGCTATAGCTAGTCAATTTGTTGGTGTTGAGAGAACTTATGCACAAGAACCAAAAGATGCTCTAGTTCCTTCCAGAACAATCATATCTTCAGACTCTACTAATTCAGGACAAACTTTAGATAATGTAGGCGTCGATACTGATATTACCAGATCCGAGACTGTATTTGAAGAAGTACAAGTTAAAAATGCTATAAAATTAGATACTGTCGGCAAGGCAGACGATTTTTACAATGGTTTCGAAATTCAAGTTACCCGAAGAAATGATGATGATACTTTAACTACGGAAACAAAAACAATAATTGATTTCGATGGAGCAACTCAAGTAGCAATTATTGATGGAGAATTTAACTTATTTTTACCTAGAGACGGATCTATCTCTGGAACTGTAGCAGATACTTATAAAATTTTAACTAAAAAAGACAGAAGAGTATCTATAAACCCTGCTATGCAGCTTTTAGACTATATTACTAATAATAGGTACGGTAAAGATCTATCTATAGAAGAAGATATAAATTTAGACGCTTTTAGAAGAGCTGCATTAGCTTGTGATACCCGATCTGATGTTACTGTAGTAACTTCTTCCACCCCCACTATAGGAGCAGATTACGAATATGTAACAGGTGGTGTAAGATTATTCAGAGCTACTTGCTTATCTCATGAAACAGTCAATTCAAAAATAGAAACTACTTTTACAGATGTAATAGGTAAGTTAGGGCAAAAATGGTTTAGTTGGAAATCTTACAATGTTGGAGCTTTAGTTTGGTACGAAGGAATTTTGTATCAAAAAACAGGAAGCTCCGGTACAATTCCATCAGGCTTTGGATCTGGAGTATCTGTTGTAAACAGTCTTGATCTTGTAAAAATAAGTGATAGTTCTACTTTAACAGTAGACTTAACAAGTGCAAGTTTTGAGGGTAATCCTCTAGTAAAACTTTTTAAAGGAAACTCTTATGTTAGTGGTTATAGTCTTTACGATTCCGATAATGTAAAGTATTGGAAATATTTGGGATGGAATTCTCAAGATCAAAGAGAAGTAACTAGACACCAGACAAATACAACTATAGACACTTCCTCTTCTATATTTAGTAACATTAATAGTTTACTAAACCATTTTAATGGAATTTTAAGATATTCTAGTGGTAAGTATGAGTTAGACATAGAAACTCAAGCCCCTACTTCTTACGATTCTGCAGAACAACTTGATGAAAATGATATTATTGGTGCTATTAATATAGAGGATTCAGGACAGAAGGGAACTTTCAATACTGTTAATGTAAATATTTCTGATCCTCAAAACAGATTTGAATCTCGTTCTGTATCTTTTTTCGATTCTACTTATTTAAAAGAAGATAGAAATGTGCAGAAAAAGGGAGATTTCCAAGCTCCTTATGTTACCAATTATTTTAATGCTAGAATTAATGCAAGACAGTATTTAGAAGAATCAAGATATGGTTTAAAAATATCTTTTAGAATGCCTCCAAAAGGATTATTGCTTGTAGCTGGAAGTATAATTACAATATCTTATGCTAGGTTCGGATGGGAAAATAAACCTTTTCGAGTATCAAACTTAAACTTTACTCCTGATTGTTTAGTTCAAGTCACTGCTTTTGAGCATAATGATAGTGCTTATTTAATTTCAGCTATACCGTCACAAAACTATGTTTCTCAGAATATTACTACGGCTAGAGAGCCAGATCCAGTTTCTCCTTCAGCCCTTTTAACTTCAGTGTCTTCAAGAGGGGGTATAGACTTAAATTGGACAAATTCTGATACGTTTAAGCAAGCTAACTATATTACCGAAATTTACAGAGGTGTACAAAATAGTTTGTTAGGGAGCCCCTCCCCTATTTTGGTAGGAACTTCTGTAGGAAATAGTTTTTTTGATCCTATAATTACAAGTACAGAAACTACAGTATATTATTGGATTAGATACGCCGTAAATACTTCTTATTCTAAAAGAACTAAAACTAATCAAGCAAGAACACTTTTTTCCGCGTATCATCCAACTAATGTAGGAGTTAGTGCTACTACTTCAGGCTCTATAGATGGATTAACCATTAACTTGAGTAGACCCTCTGTCACGTTAAGCGAAGACCCAAATAACCCCGGAAATTATATTTATACAAATTCAGGAACTTCTATTAGAGTAAGGGTAGGCACAGTAGCCTTAGATTTCGATAACTCCTCCCCCTATAGTAACTCTTCTTTCAGGGTGGAAAATGTTTCCGGTACAAATATTACTCCAGGAAATATTAATAGTTCTGGAACTGATTTTGTAGTTTATGATGATGCCAGTGCTATAACTAGTGATACTGGTAGTATTGAATACGAAATTATTATAACAAACAGTTTAGGAGAGGAGTCCGCTTCCTATTTTATTACCCAAGATTTTGCTATTTCATCAATAGGGGCTCAAGGACCTTCTGGCCCTCAAGGTGCTCAAGGCCCTTCTGGCCCTCAAGGTGCTACAGGCGGAACTGGTGCTCAAGGCCCTTCTGGCCCTCAAGGCGCTGCAGGACCGACAGGTCTTCAAGGCGGAACTGGTGCTCAAGGCCCTTCTGGCCCTGAA